>Ga0102832_1000076_pt1 | contig 283080 bp, 289 predicted proteins | sample EBPBio282013_DNA_FD_88942 | JGI IMG/M metagenome (GOLD analysis project Ga0102832, IMG submission 88942) | Wastewater treatment Type I Accumulibacter community from EBPR Bioreactor in Madison, WI, USA - Reactor 2_5/28/2013_ DNA (Illumina Assembly) | ecosystem: Engineered > Bioreactor > EBPR >...
ACCCATTGGGTATATCCCGCCGGCAGAAGCTGAGGCAAACTACTACCGGCAACTCGCCAGTCAGCCCTCCACGGTGGAGGCCTGACTTAAACCAATGGGCCTCCATGAAACTCGGGGCGGTTCAGCTGCGGATTCGAACTTGCCACCTGAGCGAGGCGTACTTCGTCACCTTGACAGCCTTGCAGCCGGCAAGAGTGAGCTCGGCCGCGTACGCGTTCGCCTCCTGCTCCGTCTTGAACGTTCGGCGGCGGTGGCGGTCGTCGCATTTCACCCGCCAGGATTCGTACGTGCGGTTGTCATAGGTGGCCATTCATCGTTCTCCTGAAAATGCCTCGCGGCGGTGCAGGAGGTCATTGGCGCAAAAGTGGCGCGAAGTCGCATCTTCGCCAGCCAAGCAGGCCAATCAGGGAACGATCGGGAAACCTTGAGAATTGAAAAAGGCCTCGCAAATCATTGACTTACGAGGCCTTGAGTCTGGTGGGTGATACATGGATCGAACATGTGACCCCTGCCGTGTGAAGGCAGTGCTCTACCGCTGAGCTAATCACCCGTTTCGCGAAACATCTGGTCTTGCGCCAGCGTGTCCCGGAAAGCCTCAGATTATGCCACAGAAGCCGCAGCAGGTTCCTGGGCCCGCCAGAGCGTCTTGCCGCCACTGGCCTTGTCCAGTTGCTTGAGCACATCCTCATGGGCTGCCGACTCCTGGTCGTTGGCAGCGATCACGGGCAGGTCAAACCTTGAAAGGTCCACACGCACCGCCACGGCCCCGCCCGCATCCTGGGCTGACACGTCGATCAGCAACGCGTCCTGGCCGCGCGTGAGGTTGATGTACACATCGGCCAGCAGCTCGGCGTCCAGCAGCGCGCCGTGCAGCGTGCGGCCGGAATTGTCCACGCCCAGGCGGTCGCACAACGCATCCAGGCTGTTGCGCTTGCCAGGGTACATTTCCTTGGCCATGCGCAGCGTGTCGGTCACGCTGTCCACGAAGCTGGCGAAGGCCGGCTTGTCGATCAGCTCCAGCTCCTTGTTCAGGAAGCCCACGTCGAACGCGGCGTTGTGGATGATGATTTCCGCGCCCTGCAGGTAGTCCAGCAGCTCGTCGGCCACTTCGGCAAATTTGGGCTTGTCACGCAGGAACTCGTTGCTGATGCCGTGCACCTTGAGCGCGTCTTCATGGCTGTCGCGCCCGGGGTTCAGGTAGAAGTGCTTGTTGTTGCCGGTGAGCTTGCGGTTGAGCAGCTCGACGCAGCCGATTTCAATGATGCGGTCGCCGCCTTCGGCGGACAGGCCGGTGGTTTCCGTGTCTAGAACGATCTGGCGCATGGCGGGCATTATGCTTGAGCACCTCAGCGGCAAAAGGAGCACAAGGCATGTTTGATCTGGGCGGGAAAGTCGCCGTCGTCACGGGCGGCAACGGGGGCATTGGGCTGGGCATGGCGCGCGGGCTGGCGCAGGCCGGTGCCCTGGTGGTGATCGCGGGGCGCAACGCAGCCAAATCCGCCCAGGCGGTGCAGCAATTGAAAGCCGAAGGGCTGCGCGCCGACGCACTGGAAGCCGATGTGACCGATGAAGCTTCAGTCACCGCCCTGTTCTACCAGGTGGCAGCCCGCCATGCACGGGTGGACATCCTGGTGAACAACGCCGGCACCACCGTGCGCAAGATGCCGCAGGACCTGTCGCTGGCCGACTGGCACCAGGTCATGGACACCAACCTCACCAGCGCCTTCCTGTGCGCGCGGGCGGCCCACCCGCACCTGCAGCGCGCCGGTGGCGGCAAGGTCATCAACATCGGCTCCATGCTGTCGATCTTTGGCGCCCCGTATGCGTCGGCCTACGGCGCCAGCAAGGGCGGCGTGGTGCAGTTCACGCGGTCACTCGCCACGGCCTGGGCGGGTGACAACATCCAGGTCAACGCCGTGCTGCCGGGCTGGATCGACACCGAGCTGACCCAGGGCGCACGCCAGCAGGTGGCCGGCCTGCATGAACGGGTGCTGGCGCGTACGCCCGCGGGCCGATGGGGTGCGCCGGCGGACCTGGCCGGCGTGGCCGTGTTCCTGGCCAGCCAGGCATCGGACTTCATCACCGGCACGGCCATCCCGGTGGACGGCGGCTATTCGATCAGCTGATCCGCGGCGCGGCGTCAGTGGTTTTCCTTGGCGTGGTTGATCGAGTACTTGGGTATCTCGACCACCACGTCCTGCTGGGCCAGGATGGCCTGGCAGCTCAGGCGTGAATTGGGCTCCAGGCCCCAGGCGCGGTCCAGCAGGTCCTCCTCGCCCTCTTCCATTTCATTGAGCGACTTGAAGCCTTCGCGCACGATCACGTGGCAGGTGGTGCAGGCGCAGCTCAGGTCACAGGCGTGCTCGATGTTGATCTTGTTGTCCAGCAGCGCTTCGCAGATGGACGTGCCAGCCGGCGCCGTCACTTCGGCGCCCGCGGGGCAGTACTCGGGGTGGGGCAGGATTTTGATGACGGGCATTTAGATGGTTTCCACTTTCCTGCCGGCCAGGGCTTTCTGGATGCTGTGATTCATCCGCTCGGCGGCAAAGGCCTCGGTGCCCCTGGCCAGCGCCTCGGTGGCGGCTTCTATGGCGGCGGCGTCGTGGCTGCCCGCCAGCGTTTCACGCAGCCGGGCCATCAGTGCGTCCACCGCCTGGCGCTCGTCCGCCGTCAGCAACGCGCCATCGGCCTCCAGCGCGCTTTGCGTGGCCAGCAGCATGCGGTCGGCGTCCACGCGGGCTTCGGCCAGCGCGCGGGCTTTCATGTCGTCTTCGGCGGTCGCAAAGCTGTCCTTCAGCATCGCGGCAATCTGTTCATCGGTCAGGCCATAGGACGGCTTGACGTCGATGCGCGCCTCCACGCCGCTGGTCTGTTCCCTGGCGCTGACACTGAGCAGGCCGTCGGCGTCCACGGTAAACGTCACCCGGATGCGCGCCGCGCCCGCCGCCATGGGGGGGATGCCGCGCAACTCGAACCGGGCCAGGCTGCGGCAGTCGGCTACCAGGTCGCGCTCACCCTGCAGCACATGCAGCGCCAGCGCCGTCTGGCCATCCTTGTAAGTGGTGAAGTCCTGGGCCTTGGCCGTGGGAATGGTTTCATTGCGGTGGACGATGCGCTCCACCAGCCCGCCCATCGTCTCGATGCCCAGCGACAGCGGAATCACATCCAGCAGCAGCAGGTCACCCGCGGAATCATTGCCGGCCAGCTGATTGGCCTGGATGGCCGCGCCCAGCGCCACCACTTCGTCGGGGTTCAGGTTGATCAGCGGCTCAGTACCAAAGAATTCACCCACGGCCCGCTGGATCTGCGGCATGCGGGTGGAGCCGCCCACCATCACCACCCCCTGCACGTCTTCACGCGCCAACCTGGCGTCGCGCAAGGCCTTGCGTACGGCTGCCAGCGTGCGTTCCGTCAACGGCGCGGTGGCCGCCTCAAAGTCGCTGCGCGTGATGTTGACGCTCACGCTGGCGCCCGACAGAACAGCCTCAAACGCTACAGAATCTGTAGCAGAAAGTGCTTCCTTGGCAGCGCGTGCGGCGACCTTGATGGCCGCCTTGTCCTGTGCCGAGGCGGCGCTCAGGCCCAGCCGGGTCAGTGCCCAGTCCGCCAGCGCACGGTCGTAGTCGTCACCGCCCAGAGCGGAGTCGCCGCCGGTGGCAATGACCTCGAACACGCCCAGGCTCATGCGCAGGATGGAAATGTCAAACGTCCCGCCACCCAGGTCGTACACGGCATAGACCCCCTCGCTGGCGTTGTCCAGCCCGTAGGCGATGGCGGCGGCGGTGGGCTCGTTGATCAGGCGCAGCACGTTGATGCCTGCCAGCTGCGCGGCGTCCTTGGTGGCCTGGCGCTGCGCGTCGTCAAAGTAGGCCGGCACAGTGACCACCGCGCCGTACAGGTCGTCGTTGAAGGTGTCTTCCGCCCGAAAGCGCAGCGTGGCCAGTATCTCGGCACTGACTTCCACCGGTGATTTTTCACCGGCGCGGGTTTGCAGCGCCACCATGCCCGGCCTGTCGACAAAGCGGTAGGGCAGCTTGTCGCGGTTGGCAATGTCGGCCAGGCCCCGGCCCATGAAGCGCTTGGCCGATGCAATGGTGTTTTCGGGGTCGCTGGCCTGGGCCTGCGCAGCCTCGTGGCCAATCTGGCGGCCGTTGTTGTCCAGGTAGCGCACGACGGAGGGCAATATCACCCTGCCCTGCGCATCCGGCAGGCATTCGGCCACGCCGTTGCGCACGGCGGCGACCAATGAATGGGTGGTGCCCAGGTCAATGCCCACCGCGACGCGACGCTGGTGGGGGTCGGGGGATTGTCCGGGTTCTGAAATTTGCAGGAGCGCCATGCGTCTATTGTCCCAGTTGCTCGAAGCGCGACTGCACGTCCTGGGCAAAACGCTCAATGAACATAAGGGCTCTGACCTGCCGCGCGGCTTCGGCGGCGTTGCCGCTCTCATCCAGCGATTGCGCAATGCCCCGCAGCGTCTGCTGGCGCGCCCTGCCCAGTTGCACGTCCAGCGCATCCAGGTCCGCCGCCGATGCCGCATCGTCCAGCGCTTCGCGCCAGGCCATCTGCTCCATCAGGAACGCTGCTGGCATGGCCGTGTTGCTCTCGGCGTTGATGGGTGCGCCACGCAGCTCGCACAGGTAGGCCGCGCGCTTGAGCGGCTCCTTGAGCCGCTGGTACGCCTCGTTGATGCGCACCGACCATTGCATGGCGATGCGCTGGGCTGCCGCGCCCTGTGCCGCAAAGCGGTCGGGGTGGGCTTGCCGCTGCAACTCCTTCCAGCGCGTGTCGATGGCAGCGCGCTCCTGCGCGAACTGCTCGGGCAGGCCAAACAGCGTGAAGTCGTTGTCCTGCAGGTTCACACGCGGAAGGATTCGCCGCACCCGCAGCGGTCGCGCTCGTTGGGGTTGTTGAACTTGAAGCCTTCGTTCAGGCCTTCACGCACAAAATCAAGCTGGGTGCCGTCTATGTAGGCGAGGCTCTTGGGGTCGATCAGCACCTTCACGCCATGGTCTTCAAACACCACGTCCTCGGGCAACACTTCGTCCACGTATTCGAGCTTGTACGCAAGGCCCGAGCAGCCAGTCGTCTTGACACCCAGGCGCACGCCCACGCCCTTGCCGCGCTTGGTCAGGTATCGGGTGACGTGACGTGCCGCAGCTTCTGTCAGGGAAATTGCCATGTCGGAGCCTGGACCTCAGTGCGCAGTGGCGACGTGCTTTTTCTTGTAATCGTCCACGGCCGCCTTGATGGCGTCTTCGGCCAGGATCGAGCAATGGATCTTCACGGGCGGCAGCGCCAGCTCTTCGGCGATCTGGCTGTTCTTCAATGCAGCGGCCTCGTCCAGCGTCTTGCCCTTGACCCATTCAGTCACGAGCGAGCTGGATGCAATGGCCGAGCCGCAGCCATAGGTCTTGAAGCGTGCGTCTTCAATCACGCCGGTTTGCGGGTTCACCTTGATCTGCAGCTTCATGACGTCGCCGCAGGCGGGCGCGCCCACCATGCCGGTGCCAACCGTGTCGTCACCCTTGTCAAAGGAGCCAACGTTGCGGGGATTTTCGTAGTGGTCTACGACTTTTTCAGAGTAAGCCATATCAAATACCTCTTGATCTCAATGTGCGGTCCACTGGATGGTGCTCAGGTCCACACCATCCTTGAACATCTCCCACAGCGGGCTCAGGTCGCGCAGTTTGGCGACGTTGTGCCGGATCGTGGTGATCGCATAGTCAATTTCTTCTTCCGTCGTGAAACGGCCGATGGTCATGCGCAGGCTGCTGTGGGCCAGCTCGTCGCTGCGGCCCAGGGCCCGCAGCACGTAGCTGGGCTCCAGGCTGGCAGATGTGCAGGCCGAGCCCGACGATACCGCCAGGCCCTTGATGCCCATGATCAGGGACTCGCCCTCGACGAAGTTGAAGCTCATGTTCAGGTTGTGCGGCACGCGCTGCGTGGCGTGGCCGTTCAGGAAGACCTGCTCCACGTCCTTCAGGCCGTCCAGCAGGCGCTGGTGCAGGGCCCGCGCATGCGCGGTGTCCTTGGCCATCTCAAGGCGGGCCAGGCGGAAGGCCTCGCCCATGCCCACGATCTGGTGCGTGGGCAAGGTGCCTGAGCGCATGCCGCGCTCATGGCCGCCGCCATGCATCTGGGCCTCCAGCCGCACGCGCGGCTTGCGCCGCACATACAGCGCGCCAATGCCCTTGGGGCCGTAGGTCTTGTGGGACGCCAGGCTCATCAGGTCCACCGGCAGTGTCTTCAGGTCGATCTCGACCTTGCCCGTGGCCTGCGCGGCGTCCACGTGGAAGATGATGCCTTTTTCGCGGCATATCGCCCCAATGGCCGGGATGTCCTGGATCACGCCGATCTCGTTGTTCACGAACATCACGCTGACCAGGATGGTGTCTGGGCGGATGGCCGCTTGCAGCCTGGCAAAGTCAAGCAGGCCGTCTTCCTGGACGTCCAGGTAGGTCACCTCAAAGCCCTGGCGCTCCAGCTCGCGCATGGTGTCCAGCACGGCCTTGTGCTCGGTCTTCACCGTAATCAGGTGACGGCCCTTGCTTTTGTAGAAATGGGCGGCACCCTTGAGCGCCAGGTTGTTGGATTCCGTCGCGCCGGAGGTCCAGACGATCTCGCGCGGATCGGCGCCGATCAGTTCGGCCACATCGGCGCGCGCCTTTTCAACGGCGGCCTCGGCCTCCCAGCCCCATGCGTGGCTGCGTGACGCAGGGTTGCCGAAATGCTCGCGCAACCAGGGAATCATCGCGTCCACCACGCGCGGGTCCACCGGCGTCGTGGCGCCGTAATCCATGTAAATCGGGAAATGCGGAGTCATGTCCATGGCTGGCTCTTGTCTTGGCTGGCGGGAAACGCGGGAAGTCAGGTTTTGGAGAACGCGTTGCCCAGTGCAAACACCGAATTGGGTGCATTGATGCGGATGGGCTTGACCACCGGCTGGCTGGAAATGGCACGCTTGACAGCGGGCTTGTCCTCGATCTGCACGCCCTTGGCCAGCTGTTCATCCACCAGCTTTTGCAGCGACACGGAGTCCAGGAATTCGACCATGCGCTGGTTCAGCGAGGCCCACAGCTCGTGCGTCATGCAGCGTCCGGCTTCACCCAGGCAATTTTCCTTGCCGCCGCATTGCGTGGCGTCAATGGGCTCGTCCACCGAGACAATGATGTCGGCCACCGTGATGTCGGCCGCCTTGCGGCCCAGCGTGTAGCCGCCGCCCGGCCCCCGGGTGGACTCCACCAGCTCGTGGCGGCGCAGCTTGCCGAACAGCTGCTCAAGGTAAGACAGTGAAATCTGCTGGCGCTGGCTGATGGCCGCCAGGGTAACGGGACCATTGTTCTGGCGCAGGGCCAGGTCAATCATGGCGGTGACCGCAAAACGGCCTTTGGTTGTGAGACGCATCGCTAGCTCCTTATTGATCGGCTTCGCTTGTTCAATACCCCGGCGGCAAGCCGCTGGAGACCGTCTCCGCCCCTAACCCGGCTGGATGCCGGGCCCCGTCAGCGCCTTGGCGGGCTGACATTCATCGTTTTTCTGGCTTTTTGTTGAGTGTTTGCGTCAAGTATACCTTAAAACCCATTGAAACGCTCAGGTAAATAGACTGCGCAGTCGCAGCGATAGTTCCCGGTGGCCGCTCAAGCCGCCTTGCCCGCCGGCAGCGCCACGACGTTGTCCGTGCCGGGGGCGCCGAATGCCTGCTGCTTGAGCAGCGCCAGCTGGTCGCGCACACGGGCCGCCTTTTCAAATTCAAGGTTGCGCGCATGCTCCAGCATGAGCTTTTCCAGCCGCTTGATCTCGCGCGCCACGTCCTTTTCGGACATGTCCTCGACACGCGCGCGCTCCAATTCCAGCTTTTCGGCGTCACGACCGGCCTTTTCGCTGTAGACGCCGTCAATCAGGTCGCGCACCTGCTTGACGATGCTGCGCGGCGTGATGCCGTGCTGTTCGTTGTAGATGACCTGCTTCGCCCGGCGGCGGTTGGTTTCGTCGATGGCCTTTTTCATCGAGTCCGTCATGCGGTCGGCATAGAGGATGGCGCGGCCATTCAGGTTGCGCGCCGCCCGGCCGATGGTCTGGATCAGGCTGCGCTCGGCGCGCAGAAAACCCTCCTTGTCAGCGTCCAGGATGGCCACCAGCGACACCTCGGGAATGTCCAGGCCCTCGCGCAGCAGGTTGATGCCTACCAACACGTCAAAAGTGCCCAGGCGCAGGTCGCGCAGGATCTCCACCCGCTCCACCGTGTCCACGTCGCTGTGCAGGTAGCGGACCTTCACGCCGTTGTCGCCCAGGTAATCGGTCAGCTGCTCCGCCATGCGCTTGGTCAGCGTGGTGATCAGCACGCGCTCGTGCTTTTCCACGCGGATGCGGATTTCCTGCAGCACGTCGTCCACCTGGTGGGTCGCAGGGCGCACTTCCACCTCCGGGTCCACCAGGCCGGTGGGGCGCACCACCTGCTCCACCACCTGCCCTGCATGGGTTTTTTCGTAGTCTGCCGGCGTGGCGGACACAAAAATGCACTGGCGCATGCGCTTTTCAAATTCCTCCAGCTTGAGCGGCCGGTTGTCCAGCGCGCTGGGCAGGCGAAAGCCGTATTCCACCAGCGTGGTCTTGCGCGCGCGGTCGCCGTTGTACATGCCGCTCAGCTGGCCAATCATCTGGTGGCTCTCGTCCAGGAACATCACGGCGTCGCGCGGCATGTAGTCCGTGAGCGTGCTGGGCGGCTCGCCCGGCGCGGCGCCCGACAGGTGGCGCGTGTAGTTTTCAATGCCCTTGCAGTGACCGACCTCGCTCAGCATCTCCAGGTCGAACCGGGTGCGCTGCTCCAGCCGCTGGGCCTCCACCAGCTTGCCCATGCCGACCAGTTCCTTGAGGCGCTGGTCCAGCTCCAGCTTGATGGTCTCCACGGCGGCCAGGACCTTGTCGCGCGGTGTCACATAGTGGCTGGACGGGTAGATGGTGAAGCGCGGGATCTTCTGGCGGATGCGGCCCGTGAGCGGGTCAAACAGCTGCAGGCTTTCAATTTCGTCGTCAAACAACTCGATGCGGATGGCCAGCTCGCTGTGCTCGGCCGGGAACACGTCGATGGTGTCGCCGCGCACGCGGAACTTGCCCCGGCTGAAATCCTGCTCGTTGCGCTGGTACTGCATGCGGATCAGTTGGCCGATCACGTCGCGCTGGTTCATCTTGTCGCCCGCGCGCAGCGTCATGACCATGCGGTGGTAGCTCTCGGGCTCGCCAATGCCGTAGATGGCCGACACCGTGGCCACGATCACCACATCGCGCCGCTCGAGGATGCTCTTGGTGCAGCTCAGACGCATCTGCTCGATGTGCTCATTGATGGAGCTGTCCTTCTCGATGAACAGGTCGCGCTGGGGCACATAGGCCTCGGGCTGGTAGTAGTCGTAGTAGCTCACGAAATATTCCACGGCGTTCTTCGGGAAGAACTCGCGGAATTCGCTGTACAGCTGGGCGGCCAGGGTCTTGTTGGGCGCAAACACGATGGCCGGGCGGCCCAGCCGGGCAATCACGTTGGCCATGGTGAAGGTCTTGCCAGAGCCCGTGACGCCCAGCAGGGTCTGGAACACCTCGCCGTCGCGCACGCCCTCCACCAGCTTTTCAATGGCCGCAGGCTGGTCGCCCGCCGGCGGGTACGGCAGGAACAGCTCGAACGGCGAATCGGGAAAGCGGATGAACTCGCCGTTGTGCTTTTCCGGAATGACTTCAGCAATTTCTGGCATGGGCAAAGTACAGGACGCCTTTTGGGCGCCGGGTAAAATCAGGGGTAACCCGCAAGGCTACATCAGCCCCGGGAATCACGCTACTGACAACTCTCCAGAGGAATTTCATGTCTTTGTTTACCGCCGTCGAAATGGCCCCGCGCGACCCGATCCTGGGCCTGAACGAACAGTTCGCCGCAGACACCAACCCCAACAAGGTCAATCTGGGCGTCGGCGTTTATTTCGACGACAACGGCAAGCTGCCTCTGCTCAAATGCGTCCAGACCGCCGAAAAGCAAATGGTGGATGCGCCCAAGCCACGCGGCTACCTGCCCATGGACGGCGTGGCCGCCTATGACGCCGCCGTCAAGGGCCTGGTATTCGGCGCTGACAGCGAGCCGGTCAAGAGCGGCCGCGTGGTCACCGCCCAGGGCATTGGCGGCACCGGCGGCCTGAAGATCGGTGCTGACTTCCTCAAGAAGCTGTCGCCCAACGCCAAAGTCATGATCAGCGACCCCAGCTGGGAAAACCACCGCGCGCTGTTCACCGCGGCCGGTTTCGTGGTGGAGTCCTACCCCTACTACGACGCGGCCACCCGCCGCATCAACTTCGACGGCATGCTGGCTGCGCTGGACGCGGCGCCCGCGGGCACCATCGTCGTGCTGCACGCCTGCTGCCACAACCCCACGGGCTACGACATCACCGCCGCGCAGTGGGACCAGGTCGTCGCCACCGTCAAGGCGCGCCAGCTCACGCCGTTCCTGGACATGGCCTACCAGGGTTTCGGCCACGGCATCAAGGAAGACGGCGCGGTCATCGGCAAGTTCGTGGCCGCGGGCCTGGAGTTCTTCGTCTCGACCTCTTTCTCCAAGAGCTTCAGCCTGTATGGCGAGCGCGTGGGCGCCCTGAGCGTGCTGTGCGCCAGCAAGGACGACGCCGACCGCGTGATGAGTCAGCTCAAGATCGTGATCCGCACCAACTACAGCAACCCGCAGATCCACGGCGCCACCGTGGTGGCCACGGTGCTCAACACACCCGAGCTGCGCGCCCAGTGGGAAGAGGAACTGGCCGAGATGCGCGTGCGCATCAAGGCCATGCGCCAGAAGCTGGTGGAAGGCCTGAAGGCGGCCGGCGTCAAGCAGGACATGAGCTTCATCACCGACCAGATCGGCATGTTCAGCTATTCGGGCCTGAGCAAGGACCAGATGGTGCGCCTGCGCACCGAGTTCGGCGTGTACGGCACCGACACCGGCCGCATGTGCGTGGCCGCGCTGAACAGCAAGAACATCGCCTACGTGTGCGAATCCATCGCCAAGGTGATGTAAACGCCTGATCTCGCCACCCTGCTCGTCGCCGAGCCCACGCTGGTCGTTGCCTACCTGGTGTTCGGCATGGTGGGCTTCGGCACCACGCTGGTGGCCGCGCCAGTGCTGGCCCATGTGCTGCCCGTATCCACGGTGGTGCCGGCCCTGGCGCTGACCGATTTCATCGCCGCCAGCAGCAGCGGCTTTCGGCTGGGGCCGCAGGTGCAGCGCGCCGAGCTGTGGCGGCTGGTCCCGGCCATGTTCATCGGCAGCGCGTTCGGTGCCTGGGTGCTGTTTGCCGTCCCGGTCAAGACCCTGATATTGTTGCTGGGCGTGTTCGTCGTGCTGTATGCGCTCAACGGCCTGCGGCCCAAGGCGCCCGCCGCGCCACTGCACGGGCGCTGGGCCTGGTGGTTTGGGGGTGCGGGCGGCGTGCTCAGCGCGCTGTTTGGCGCGGGCGGCTGGGTGTATGCCATGTACCTGGCCCGCCGGCTGGACGATCCGTTGCAGCTGCGCGCCACGCAAAACGCCGTGCTGACCGTCAGCTCGTTCATCCGCGTGGCGCTGTTCGCCGCCGCCGGACGGTTCTTTGACCTGGACCTGCTGCTGCTCGTGCTGTGCCTGCTGCCCGCGATGGCCCTGGGCCTGTACCTGGGCCACCACATCACGCTGCGGCTGGACCGTCAGCGGTTCATGCAGGTGCTGTATGGCGTGCTGCTGTGCACCGGCGCCAGCCTGTTGCTGCGCGCGCTGGCCTGAAGCTCAGCCCCACACCACCGAGCGCATGGAAATCGACGCGCTCTGGTAGTTGGCGTTGAAAAACCGGATCGGGTCCTTTGCATCGGCCGCGCCCGCGGCATGCAGCAGCGGCAGGTAGTGGTCCCAGGTCGGGTGCGACATCTGCGCCACCGTGCCCAGGGACTGAAAGCCCGCCAGCGCGCCCAGTTGTCCCTGCTGCAGCTGCCCGGCAATCACCTTGTCAAACTCGATCGCCCAGTCGTAGGCCTGGATGGCGCTGGCGCCGCGTCGCGTCATGCGCAGGTTGTGCACGATGTTGCCGCTGCCCACCACCAGCACGCCGCGCTCACGCAGGCCCTTGAGCTGCTGGCCCAGCGCATAGTGCTCGGCCGGCGGGCGGCTGTAATCCATGCTGAGCTGGATGACCGGGATGTCGGCCTTGGGGAACATGGGCTTGAGCACCGACCAGGTACCGTGGTCGTAACCCCATTCGTCCTTGTCCAGCCCGACCGGCGGCGCGGCAATGCTGCGGCTGATCGCCTGGGCCGCCGCCGGAGCGCCCGGTGCGGGGTATTGCTGGTCAAACAGCGCCTGCGGAAAACCGCCGAAGTCATGGATGGTTTTGGGCTTGTCCATGCCGGTGAGCCACCAGCCGCGCGTGATCCAGTGGGCGGATATGCACAGGATGAGCTGGGGGCGCGGGTAGCGGGCGCCGAATTCCGCGCCCAGCGCCTGCCAGCTGCGGCGGTATTCGTTGTCCTCGATGGCATTCATCGGGCTGCCGTGGCCCAGGAACAGCACCGGCATGCGCGGGCTTTTGGCCAGCGGCAATGCCTCCAGCGCGGAGGACGTGGCGGCGGTGGTGCTCAAGGGCGCCCCCCAAAGGCTGGCCATGCTTGCGGCGCCAGCCAGGACGGTTCTGCGGTGCATTTCAAGTCGTTTCTCTTTATAACCAGTTGGGTGGATGGACTCCAGTCCGGGGAAGTTCCCCGCCAAAGCTTCCACAAAGGTGACATAAGGCCTGCAAAGGTTGGTGTTTTCACTCGAAACAAGGCCCCGCGACTGCTGTTATATTGCATTGCAACATACAACGCGAAGCGGTGCCCCCGATGCTCTACCAGATCTACGAAACCCAGCGTTCCTTCATGGAGCCGTTTGCCGATTTTGCGCAGGCTGCGTCCAAGATGTACAGCAACCCGCTGTCGCCGTTTGGCCAGAACCCTTTTGCCCAGCGCGTTTCCGCCGGCTACGACCTGATGTACCGGCTGGGCAAGGACTATGAAAAGCCCGAGTTCGGCATCCGCACCGTGAACGTGGAAGGCACCGAGGTTGCCATCCACGAGCGGGTGGAGATCGACAAGCCATTCTGCGAGCTGCGCCGCTTCAAGCGCTTCACCGATGACCCCGCCACGCTGACCCGCCTGAAGGGCCAGCCCGCCGTGCTGATCGTGGCGCCGCTGTCGGGCCATTACGCCACGCTGCTGCGCGACACCGTGCGCACCATGCTCAAGGACCACAAGGTCTACATCACCGACTGGAAGAACGCGCGCACCGTGCCGCTGTCCGACGGTGAATTCCACCTGGACGACTACGTCAACTATGTTCAGGAATTCATCCGCCATCTGCAGGGCATCTACGGCAACTGCCACGTCATCAGCGTGTGCCAACCCACGGTGCCGGTGCTGGCCGCCGTGTCGCTCATGGCCAGCCGCAAGGAACTCACGCCGCTGTCCATGACCATGATGGGCGGGCCGATCGACGCGCGCAAGTCGCCCACGGCCGTCAACAACCTGGCCATGAACAAGAGCCACAGCTGGTTCGAGAACAACGTGATCTTCCGCGTGCCCAGCAATTTCCCCGGCGCGGGGCGGCGCGTGTACCCCGGCTTTTTGCAGCACACCGGCTTTGTCGCGATGAACCCCGACAAGCACCTGAAGAGCCACTACGACTACTTCAAGGACCTGATCAAGGGCGACGACACCAGCACCGAAGCCCACCGCAAGTTCTATGACGAATACAACGCCGTGCTCGACATGGACGCGGACTATTACCTGGAAACCATCCAGATCGTGTTCCAGGAATTTGCCCTGGTCAACGGCACCTGGGATGTGAAGGGCGTGGACGGCAAGCTGGAGCGCGTGCGCCCACAGGACATCACCACCACGGCCCATTTCACCGTGGAAGGCGAGCTGGACGATATCTCGGGTTCCGGCCAGACCGAGGCCGCGCACGGCCTGTGCAGCGGTGTGCCGAAGGCGCGCCAGAAGCACCTGGAAGTCAAGGGCGCGGGCCACTACGGCATCTTCAGTGGCCGGCGCTGGCGCGAGATCGTGTACCCGCAGGTCAAGGCCTTCATCCTCGCGCACAACGAACCCGTGAAGCAGGCCCAGCCAGCCAGGCCCACGGCCCAAAAGCCCGCCGCGCCCGCCAAAAAGGCGCCAACCCGGCGCGCTACTGCCCGCCAGTAAGCGCCCGTGAGCCCGCTGGCCGCGCGCCTGAACGATGCACTGCCGCAAACGCAGTGCACGCGCTGCGGCTACCCCGATTGCGCCGCCTATGCGCAGGCTATCGCCGACGCGGCTGCGCCCATCAACCAGTGCCCGCCCGGCGGCACCGAGGGCATTGCACGGCTGGCCGCCATCACGGGCCAGGCCGCTGCGGCCCTGAACCCCGCCAACGGCACCGAGGGCCCGCGCGCCCTGGCCGTGATTGACGAGGCCTGGTGCATTGGCTGCACGCTGTGCCTGGACGCCTGCCCGACCGATGCCATCCTGGGCAGCAACAAGCGCATGCACACGGTGATCGAGCTGTACTGCACGGGCTGTGAGCTGTGCATCCCCGTATGCCCGGTGGATTGCATCAGCCTGGAAAACGCCTCAGGCGCGGCCACGGGCTGGGCGGCGTGGTCACCCGCGCAGGCAGCCCAGGCCCGCGAACGCTACGACTTTCAACGCGCGCGCCAGGTGCGCGATGCCATGGAAAACGAACAGCGACTGGAGGCCAAGGCACTGGCCAAGCTGGCCGACCTGCCGGCGCATACCCATGATGCGAGTGGCGCGGAAGCCGACCGCAAGCGCGCCGTGATCGAGGCCGCGCTGGCCCGGGCAAAAGCCCGGCGCGGCAACGGCTGACCTGGTCCGGCTTTGCGGCTCACGCGGCCTGGCGCTGCACCAGGCTCTTGTACACGCCGCAGCCCACATACAGGCCGCCCAGGCGCATCACATAGGACATCTTTGTCTGCACAGCCTGCGTGGCCGGGTTGGTGATGTCGTATTCGGCCCAGCCGGGCGCCACGTCGGCCTGGCGCACGATCGCCGCCAGCAGGGCATCGCCCTGCACGCCCGGGATGTCCTGCACAAGCGTACCCACCTTGGCCGGGTTGCCGCCAAACGCCACATAGTGGCCGGTAGCGTCCAGCACGAACACATACATGTCGCGGTCATGAAAGCCGCTGGCGGGGTCTGTCACATGCGCCAGGAAGCTGCCGCTGTCCAGCCGCTCGAACGCCGCGCGGGCCTTTTCCACCAGGGCCACGGCCTCGCCGGCCGTGCCCTGCATCAGCCTGAAATGGGCGACCGAGCGGGTCAGCGTGGCGGCGCGCTCGCGCAGGTACCGCGCCTGATTGGCGGCGTCTTCCACCAGCCCGGCATTGCTCTGGGTAATGCGGTCGAGTTCCTCCACCGCCGACGAAATCTGCCGCAGGCCCGTGCTCTGCTCGCCGCTGGCACTGGAGATGACCGACATGTTGCTCGCCACGCTGCGCACGCCGTCCACGATGGCGGTGATGCCCTCGCCCGCCGCGCGGATGCGCTGCACGCCGTCTTCCACATGGCCGGTGGATGTTTCGATCAGCTTGTGGATCTGGCGCGCCTCGTCGCCGCTGCGCTGGGCCAGCCGGTGCACCTCGGACGCCACCACGGCAAAGCCACGGCCCTGCTCTCCAGCGCGGGCAGCCTCCACGGCGGCGTTCAGCGCCAGCAGGTTGGTCTGGAACGAGATGGCATCGATCATGCCGACGATCTCGCGCATGCGCTGCGTGCCGTCGTGGATGGCGCCAACCGTCTGCACGGCCTGTGCCATGGCGTTTGCCTGGTCTTCAGCTGACACGCGCACGCTGCACGCCCGTGCATCCGCCTGGCCGGCGGCGTCTGCGTTCTGCGCCACGGTGGCGGCCAGCTGGCGCACGCTGGCCGCGGTCTGCTGCAGGCTGGCTGCCTGGCTCTCGGTGCGCGCGCGCAGATCGCCATAGCCACGGGCCAGTTGCTGCCCGGCCTGCTCCACCAGCGCAGAGCTGCTGCGCACATCCGCCACGATGGCCGACAGGCGCACCGCCAGGCGCGCCATGGCATCGGACATCATCGACAGCTCGTCACGACCCGCCGGCTCGCTCACGCGCCCCAGGTCGCCCGACTCCATGTCGCGCAGTTGCGCCATCGCCTGATCGATGCCGCTGGCAAACCCCGCATGCAGCGCCAGCAGCAGCCACAGCTGCAACAGTGCCGCCACGCCGGCAATCCACCAGGTAGCCGCGTCCGCGCCCGGGCGCAGGCAGATCACCAGCAGCGGCACCAGGACGGCCACGGCCAGCAAGGCCAGCTTGCCGCGCAGCCTGAGCCTGCGCAGCAGATACGCGGCGGGACGCACCATCATGACCAGGATGGCAGCATGGGCCGAGGGCGGGGGGGAGCGGAATGCGGCCTGGGCCGCCCGGGTGTGGTCAAGGTATGCCATGGGGCGCTTCTATATCAGTGCCCCAAGCTTAGGCAGGACACGCCGCGCCCGAAGACCCGAAAAAGGGGGGAAAGCCCTTCCTTTCAGGCGTCCGATCAGGGAATCAGCCGGAATTGCCCGCCGCCGTTGGGCCAGACCTCGCGCGCCTCGATCACCCAGTACTTCACGCTGTCGCGCGGGTCGGTGGTGCGCTTGCGGTATTCGAAGGAGCCGTTCTTCTGCAGCCAGAACGACCAGCTGTTGCCGTCCTTGAACCCCAGCACCGCGCCAAACGGCTGGTAGCTGCTGACGCGGTTGACCGGCACGCCATGCGCATTGGCGAACGCGGTCTTGACCCGCAGCAGTTCCACCGGATCGTCAGCGATGTAGTCGGGCCGCTCCACCACGGCGGCGGCGGCCTTGTGCAGGTGGGCGTAGTTGGCATCCATGTGCTGGATCTTGGCCTGGATCTTGTTCTGCTTGGTCACCCAGTTGTCGTGCACCGTGGTGGGCTGCACGGCCTGGGCGTTGGCATGGGTCACCTTGGGCGTACCGGCCGGCCCCTCGATGTAGACCGAGCAGCCGTCAATCATGGCGGTGGTGAAAAAGCGCACGCCGGGGCCGTTGTAGGTGCCCGGCTCTTCGAGCTTCATGCGCGCCGTGTTGTTGCGCTGGTACGGCAGGTAAAACAGCGGACGCAGCGTCTTGGCGTTGCGCCCCGACTGGAACTGGGTAGACACCAGCGTGTTCTCGATGAACAGCTTGAGGTGGTCGGAGGGCCAATCCTCCGGGCGGATGTCAAAGTAGCTGATGCGATCAGCCTTGGCCACGTGCAGGTAATCGAACTGGGCGCCCAGCGGCAGCGCCACCTGCTTGGCCTGCAGCACGTTCTTGCGCAGGTCGCCCGTCATGATGGGCAGCGTGCGCAGCACGGCACGGCGCTTGGCCGGGTCCAGCAGTTTCCTGACGTAGCCGTCCGACATGCCTGTCTCCCTTCTGGATGCCGCGGCGCGGCAACTGCAGGGAATGTAGGAACCCTGAGGCGAACGGTCAACCCTGTCAGGGTTGACAGGGGCTGTGCCCCGGTCAGCCCAGCGCGTCGTTGACGCGGTCGTGGAACTCCGACTGGCTCAAGGCGGTGCCGATCTCGCGCGGCAGCGCATCACGCACCGAAAAAACACCCAGCACCTTCGCGCCCGGCCCCACGATGGGCAGGTGACGGAAGCCCCGCTCGATCATGATCACCACGGCGTCGGACACCCGGGTTTCGGGCGGCACGCAGATGGGGTTGTGCGTCATGACGTCGCGCAGGGCGGTGGCATCTGGGTCCAGCCCCTTGGCCAGCACGCGCGTCATCAGGTCGCGCTCAGTCACGATACCCAGCAGCACATCCGGCAGTTCCATGATGAGCACGCTGCCGCAGTGGGCGCGCGTCATCACGCCGGCGGCCTCGCGCACCGTGGCCAGCGGCCCCAGGCGGATCACGCGCCTTTGCGAGAGCGACTGGAAAACGGTGCGTTCAGCCATGGCGGACTCCTTTACAGCCACTTTAGGCGCCACGCAGGGCTAGCGCAAGGAAGCGTTCAGCCGGTCCAGCGCGGCCGCGCCGGGGCACAGCCGAGTGGCGTCCAGCGCATTGAGCGCGGTGGCGCTGGTGTTCAGCGCCGTGTGCAGGTCCGTGGCCAGCGGGTCCACGTACAGCAGGCCGGTGACCACCTCGCCGCGTGCCTGGTGGGCCTGCATGAAGTTCAGCGCCGCATGCCGGTCGGTGGCGTCATAGCCTTCATGCAGGCTGCGCAGGCGCAACAGCGTGCCGTCGTGCTGGCGCACGTCGGCCACCTCGCCGGGGGCGGCGTCCAGGGTAATTTCGTCGCGCGCGCTGATGAAGTCGATACGGCTGACCGACTCGTTGTGCTCGCGCACATAGTCATAGCTCTTGGTGCTGCCCGGGTGGTTGTTGAAGGCCACGCAGGGGCTGATCACGTCGATGAAGGCCGCCCCGCCGTGGCTGATGGCCCCCTTGATCAGCGGCACCAGCTGCGCCTTGTTGCCGGAAAAGCCCCGCGCCACATAGGTGGCGCCCAGCTGCAGGGCCATGGCCACCAGGTCCACCGGGCTGTCGCTGTTGACCACGCCCTTCTTGCTCTTGCTGCCCTGGTCGGCCGTGGCCGAGAACTGGCCCTTGGTCAGCCCGTACACGCCGTTGTTTTCCACGATGTAGGCCATGCGCACGCCGCGGCGCATGGCATGGGCAAACTGCCCCAGGCCAATGGACGCCGAATCGCCGTCGCCCGACACGCCCAGGTACAGCAGGTCCCGGTTGGCCAGGTTGGCGCCGGTGAGCACGCTGGGCATGCGGCCGTGCACGGTGTTGAAGCCGTGCGATGCCCCCAGGAAGTAGTCCGGCGTCTTGGAGCTGCAGCCAATGCCCGACAGCTTGGCCACGCGGTGAGGCTGGATGTCCAGTTCCCAGCAGGCCTGGATGATGGCCGCGCTGATGCTGTCGTGGCCGCAGCCCGCGCACAGCGTGGAAATCTTGCCCTCGTAGTCGCGCCGGGTGTAGCCGACCTTGTTTTTTTCCAGCGTGGGGTGGTGCAGCCGGGGTTTGGTGAGGTAGGTCATGGCGTTGTCTCCCTTGCCTGCACATGGCTCTGGATGGCCTGGGTAATGAAGCGGGCGGTGATCGGAGTGCCGTCAAAGTGGCGCACGCGCACCAGCTGCGCTGGGCTTACGTCCAGCTCGTTGACCAGCAGGCTGTGCATCTGGCCGTCGCGATTCTGCTCCACCACGAACACCCGCTCATGGGCGTCGATGAACTCGCGCACCGATGCGGGGAACGGGAATGCGCGCAGCCGCAGCGCGTCCAGCTGCACGCCGGCAAGCGCCAGCGCGTCCAGCGCCTCGGCCATGGCCGGGCTGGTCGAGCCGAAATAGATGACGCCCAGCGGCGTCCTGCCTGCGGCCGGTCGCAGCACGGGCTGGGGCACCAGCGTGGCGGCGGTGGCGAATTTCTTCAGCAGCCGTTCCACGTTGTAGATGTAGTCGGGGCCCCGCTCCGAATACTGGGCATAGGAGTTGCGCGTGGTGCCGCGGGTGAAGTAGCTGCCCTTGGTGGGGTGGGTGCCCGGCAGGGTGCGCCAGGGAATGCCGTCGCCGTCCACGTCCTTGTAGCGGCCAAAGTCCCGACCCGCGTCCAGCTCGGCGGCGGTCATGACCTTGCCACGGTCCAGCGGGCGGCTGTCGTCCCAGGCAAAGGGCTCGCACAGGCGCTGGTTCATGCCGATGTCCAGGTCGGTCATGACGAACACCGGCGTCTGCAACCGGTCGGCCAGGTCCAGCGCCGCCGCGGAATGCTCGAAGCACTCGGTCGGGTCCTGCGGGAACAGCAGCACGTGCTTGGTGTCACCGTGCGACGCATAGGCACAGGCCAGGATGTCGGCCTGCTGGGTGCGCGTGGGCATGCCGGTGGACGGCCCGCCGCGCTGCACGTTGATGATGGTCACCGGAATCTCGGCAAAGTAGGCCAGGCCGATGAACTCCGTCATGAGCGACACGCCGGGGCCGGATGTGGCGGTAAACGCCCGCGCGCCATTCCAGCCCGCGCCCACCACCATGCCGATGGAGGCGATTTCGTCCTCGGCCTGCACGATGGCGTAATGGTTCTGGCCGGTAGCCGGGTCTACGCGGTACTTCGCGCAGTATTTCTGGAAGGCTTCAGCCACCGACGACGACGGCGTGATCGGGTACCAGGCCGCCACCGTGGCGCCGCCATACACGCAGCCTAGGGCCGCCGCCGTGTTGCCGTCCACAAAGATGCGCTCGCCCACCTTGTCGGCGCGCCGCACGCGGATGCCCAGCGGCGCCTGCAGGTGCTCTTTGGCAAAGTCGCGGCCCAGGTGCAGAGCCTGCACGTTGGAGGCCAGCAGCTTTTCCTTGCCTTTGTACTGCTCGCCAAACAGCTTCTCGATCACCTCAGGTTCGATTTCCAGCAGCACCGACAGCGCGCCCACATAGACGATGTTCTTGAACAGCTGGCGCTGGCGCGGGTCGGTATAGACGGCGTTGCAGATTTCCGTGAGCGGCATGCCGATCACGTGGATGTCGTCGCGGAATTTTTCTTTCGGCAACGGCCGCGTGCTGTCATAGAACAGGTAGCCGCCGCTTTCCAGCTCGGCCACGTCGGCGTCCCAGGTCTGCGGGTTCATGGCCACCATCATGTCGATGCCACCGCGCCGGCCCAGGTAACCCTGCTCAGTCACGCGTACCTCGTACCAGGTGGGCAGGCCCTGGATGTTGCTGGGGAAGATGTTGCGCGGGCTGACCGGCACGCCCATGCGCATGATGGCTTTGGCGAACAGCTCGTTGGCACTGGCCGAGCCCGAGCCGTTGACGTTGGCAAACTTGATGACAAAGTCGTTGACAGCTTCAATCCGGTTCATACGGCCACCTCCTGCGTTCCACTCAAGCCCAGCGGTGCGGCCTTGGCCGTAATCAGCAGGAACTTCTGCATGTCCCAGGCCCCCGTGGGGCAACGCTCGGCGCACAGGCCACAGTGCAGGCAGACGTCTTCGTCCTTGACCATCACGCGGCCTGTCTTGAGCGTGTGCGACACATACAGGTCCTGCGACGTGTTGAGCGCGGGCGCTTTCAGCCGCGTACGCAGCTCGGCCTCATCTGCGTTGTCAGTGAAGCTGATGCAGTCCATGGGGCAGATGTCCACGCAGGCATCGCATTCAATGCAGGCCGGCTCGGTGAACACCGTCTGCACATCGCAGTTCAGGCAGCGCTGGGCTTCCTTGAAGGCCGTGGCAGCGTCAAAGCCCAGCTCCACCTCCACCTTGATGCTGGCCAGCGCCTTTTCGGCCTGGGCCCAGGGCACCTTGAAGCGCTGGTCGTTGGAGGTGTCGTTGTCGTAGCTCCACTCGTGGATGCCCATCTTCTGGGACATCAGGTTGGTCATGGGGGCGGGCCGCAGGGCAATGTCTTCACCGTTGAGCAGCCGGTCGATCGACACAGCCGCCTCATGCCCGTGGGCCACGGCCGTGATGATGTTCTTGGGACCAAAGGCCGCATCGCCGCCAAAGAACACCTGCGCCAGGCTGGACTGGTGCGTGTCCTTGGCCAGGACGGGCAGGCCCCATTGGTCAAAGGCGATGCCGCAGTCGCGCTCGATCCACGGGAAGGCGTTTTCCTGGCCCACGGCCACCAGCACCTCGTCGCATTCAAAAAAAGCGTCGGGCTCACCCGTGGGCACCAGGCTGCGCTTGCCCTTGCTGTCGTACACCGCCTGCACGATTTCAAACGTCATGCCCTGCAGCTTGCCGCCCTGGTGCACAAAGGCCTTGGGCACGTGGTAGTTGATGATGGGGATGCCCTCGTGCTGGGCGTCTTCCTTTTCCCAGGGGGAGGCCTTCATTTCCTCGAACCCGCTGCGCACGATGACCTTCACGTCCGTCCCGCCCAGGCGCCGCGCCGAGCGGCAGCAGTCCATGGCGGTGTTGCCGCCGCCCAGCACGATCACGCGTTTGCCTATCTGCGTGATGTGGCCGAACGACACTGACGCCAGCCAGTCGATGCCGATGTGGATGCTGGCCGCGGCCTCCTTGCGCCCCGGCAGGTCCAGGTCGCGCCCGCGCGGCGCGCCGCAGCCGACGAACACGGCGTCATAGCCCCCGCCCGTCTTGTCCTCCAGCAGCGCCTTCATGGATTCAATGCGCTCACCGCTTTTGAACGTGACGCCCAGGTCCAGGACGTAGCCCGTTTCTTCGTCAATCACCGATTCGGGCAGGCGAAAGCGCGGGATCTGCGTGCGGATGAAGCCGCCCGCCTTGGCCTCGCCGTCATACACCGTCACGTCATAGCCCAGCGGCGCCAGGTCGCGCGCCACCGTGAGCGACGCGGGGCCTGCGCCGATGCAGGCCACGCGCTTGCCGTTCTTCTTTGGGGCCGGCCTGGGCATGCGCTGACCCACGTCGTCCTTCATGTCAGCGGCCACGCGTTTCAGGCGGCAGATGGCCACGGGTTCGGGATGCTGCGCATTCGCCTCCTCCACCCTGCCCCGCCGGCACGCCGGCTCGCACGGCCGGTCGCAGGTGCGCCCGAGGATGCCGGGAAACACGTTGGACACCCAGTTGACCATGTAGGCGTCGCCGTAGCGGCCCTGGGCGATCAGGCGGATGTATTCAGGAACGGGGGTGTGGGCGGGGCAAGCGTACTGGCAATCAACGACCTTGTGGAAATAGGCCGGGTTGGCAATGTTGGATGGCTGCAAAGCTGTCTCCTTGCCACGCCATGCACCAGGACGGTGCTGGCGGGTAGGTCAGTCTAAGCCTGCGGTGTGCCAGAACGCTCTCGGGGGAATCCCCGAGGATGTAAGTTTCGCGTCAGCGCGTGGCAGCCGGGTCGCCCAGCACCACGGCTTCATAGGCATGCAGCGACGGCAGCCCGCCGGTGTGCAGGAACAGCAGCTTTTCGCCGGGCTTGAAGTAGCCCTGGCGGGCCAGGCCGATCAGGCCAGCCATGATCTTGCCGGTGTACACCGGGTCCAGCGGGATGCCTTCGGTGCGGGCCAGCAGCTGCACGGCCTCGACCATGGCGGCGTTGGGCACGGAATACTTGGGCTGCCAGTAGCCGCCCACGCACACCACGTCTTGCGGCCGCACGGTGATGTCCAGGCCCAGCAGGCCGCAGACGGCTTGCGCCTCCTTCAGCACCAGCGGCTGCTGGTCGGCCGGGTCACGGCTGACGCCGATGCCCACGATGGGGATGTTGATGTGGTTGCCCAGAAAGCCCGCCACCAGCCCACCGTGCGTGCCGGAGCTGCCCGAGCCCACCACCACGCGGTCGATCTGCACGCCCTGCTCGAACAGCTGCTGCTGCAGCTCCTGCGCGCAGGCCACATAGCCCAGGCCTCCGATGGCGTTGGAGCCGCCGCCGGGGATGATGTAGGCCTTGCGGCCCAGGGCCGCGACTTCGTCGGCCATCTTCTGCATGGCAGCGGCCATGTTGCTGCCACCGGGCACCACGGTGATGGCTTCCACGCCCATCAGCCGGAACATGAAATTGTTGCCGCTGGCGTTGACGTCATAGCTGTCGGGCACGCGCTCCTCGATCACGAAGCGGCACTTCAGCCCCTCTTTCACCGCTGCGGCCAGCGTGATGCGGCAGTGGTTGGACTGCGGCGCACCACAGGTCACCAGCGTGTCGGCGCCCTGCGCCAGCGCATCGGCCACCAGGAATTCGAGCTTGCGCGTCTTGTTGCCGCCGGGGAACAGGCCCAGCATGTCGTCGCGCTTGATCCAGACCTCGGGGCCCTGCCCGCCGGGGCAACTGGCGGCAAGCGCTTTGGTGAAGTTCGGCAAGAACTCCAGCGGCGTGGCAAAGGGGGTGTAGCGGCGGCGGGGAAAGCGTGAGAGGTCCATCGCGTTATTGTGCCGCCGGTTATGCCGGTAGTGCCGCCAACGCGGCAAATGCCTTGATAACCTCGGGCGGCGCCTGCACCAGCTCGATCAGCACGCCCTCGCCGCCAATGGGCAGCTCGTCGCTGCCCTTGGGATGGACGAAGCAGATGTCAAACCCTGCCGCGCCCTTGCGGATGCCGCCGGGCGCAAAGCGCACGCCCTTGGCACCCAGCCAGTCCACGGCGGTGGGCAGGTCATCAATCCACAGGCCCACATGGTTCAGCGGCGTGGTGTGAACCGCCGGCTTCCTGTCCGGGTCCAGCGGCTGCATCAGGTCCACTTCCACCTTGAACGGGCCGGTGCCGATGGCGCAGATGTCCTCGTCCACGTTCTCGCGCTCGCTCTTGAAGGTGCCGGTAATTTCCAGGCCCAGCATGTCCACCCACAGCTTCTGCAGGCGCGTCTTGTCGGGGCCGCCAATGGCGATTTGCTGGATGCCGAGGACTTTGAAAGGACGGGTCATCGCTGGGCTCCCTCAGGCAAATTCAACAATAGGCTGGTCCACGGTGAGCGATTCACCCTTGGCCGCCAGCACCTTGCCCACCACGCCATCCGCCGCGGCAAACAGCACGTTTTCCATCTTCATGGCCTCGATCACGGCCACGCGTTCGCCAGCCTGCACCTTCTGGCCAGGCTGCACCGCCACCTCCACCAGCAGGCCGGGCATGGGCGACAGCACGTAGCGGCTCATGTCGGGCGGGGCCTTGTAGGGCATCAGCGCGTGCAGTTCGGCGGTGCGCGGCGACAGCACCAGCGCATCCAGCTGGGTGCCGTTGTGGATCACCCGCACGGCCAGCTTGTTGCGCGGCGTGCCGCGCTCCACCTGGGCCGTGAAGGCCTGGCCATTGACCGTGCCGCGGATGCGCGAGCCACCCAGGTGCCAGTTTCCGCTACAGATTTCATAGCGCTTGCCATTGGTTTCCACGGCGCTGGAGCCCGACTGCGCCTGGAAATCGGTGACGCTGGCGGCCTGCCGCACCTGCGCACCGGCGGCCCCCAGGCGCACCACCACGAATTGCTCGCCCACCTTGAACTCATGGCCGCGCAGCTGCCCGCTGATGCCGGCCGAGCGCTGCAGCGCGCGGCGGTTGACGTAGGCGGCCAGCGCCACCAGGAAGTCGGGGTCGTCGTGGGCGACGTCCTCGGCGCGGAAGCCCGACGCGTAGTGCTCGGCAATGAAGCCGGTGTTGAAATCACCGCTGACGAATTTGGGGTGGGCCAGCAGCGCCGCCTGGAACGGGATGTTGCTGCTGACGCCGCGGATCACAAAGCCGTTCAGCGCCTCGCGCATTTTGGCAATCGCGTCGTTGCGGTCGGTGCCGTGCACGATGAGCTTGGCAATCATCGAGTCGTAGTACATCGGGATTTCGCCGCCGTCCTGCACGCCGGTGTCCACACGGACCCCATGCAGATGCTGCGTGTCCGAAGCCCACATGCTGGCCTTGGGCGGCTGAAAGCGCACCAGCCGCCCGGTGCTGGGCAGGAAGTTGCGAAACGGGTCCTCGGCGTTGATGCGGCATTCAATCGCCCAGCCATTGCGCTGCACGTCCTTTTGCGCCAGCGGCAGCGGCTCGCCCGCGGCCACGCGGATCATCAGCTCCACCAGGTCCAGCCCGGTGATGCATTCCGTCACCGGGTGCTCCACCTGCAGCCGCGTGTTCATCTCCAGGAAATAGAAATCCTGGTCCTTGCCCACCACGAATTCCACCGTGCCCGCGCTCTGGTACTTCACGGCCTTGGCCAGGGCCACGGCCTGCTCGCCCATGGCACGGCGCGTGGCGTCGCTGATGAAGGGGCTGGGCGCTTCCTCAATCACTTTCTGGTGGCGCCGCTGGATGGAGCATTCGCGCTCGTTCAGGTAGATCACGTTGCCCTGGCTGTCGCCCAGCACCTGGATCTCGATGTGGCGCGGCTCCTGCACGAATTTCTCGATGAAGATGCGGTCGTCGCCAAAGCTGTTGCGCGCCTCGTTCTGGCAGGCGGTGAAGCCCTCCAGCGCCTCCTTGTCGTTGAAAGCCACGCGCAGGCCCTTGCCGCCGCCGCCGGCGCTGGCCTTGATCATGACCGGGTAGCCGATGTCGCGGGCGATCTGCACCGCGCGCTCGGCGTTTTCAATCGCGTCGTTCCAGCCCGGAATGGTGTTGACCTTCGCCTCATTGGCCAGCTTCTTGGACGCGATCTTGTCGCCCATGGCGGCAATGCTGTAGTGCTTGGGGCCGATGAAGGTGATGCCTTCTTCCTCAACCTTCCTGGCAAAGGCTTCGTTCTCGGACAGGAAACCGTAGCCAGGGTGAACAGCCTGCGCGCCGGTCTGCTTGCACGCCGCGATGATGCGGTCGGCCTGCAGATAGCTTTCCCGGCTGGGCGCGGCACCGATGTGCACCGCTTCGTCGGCCAGCGCCACATGGCGCGCGTCGCGGTCGACGTCTGAATAAACAGCCACGGTCTGGATGCCCATCTTGCGGGCTGTCAGGATGACGCGGCAGGCGATTTCGCCGCGGTTGGCGATGAGGATTTTGGTGAACATGTTTCAGTGTCCTTGGAGGTTGTCATCCCGGACCTGATCCGGGACCCATGGATTGCGGGTCAAGCCCGCAATGACAAGGCTGTTGTTCACAGCGGGATATTGCCGTGCTTGCGCCACGGGTTTTCCAGTTTTTTGTCACGCAGCATCACAAGGCTGCGGCAGATGCGCTTGCGCGTCTCGTGCGGCTGGATCACGTCGTCGATAAAGCCACGGGCACCGGCCACGAACGGATTGGCGAAACGGGCCTTGTATTCGGCCTCTTTGGCGGCCAGCTTGGCCGGGTCACCCTTGTCTTCGCGGAAGATGATTTCCACCGCGCCCTTGGCGCCCATGACCGCGATCTCGGCGTTGGGCCAGGCAAAGTTGACATCGCCGCGCAGGTGCTTGGACGCCATCACGTCATAGGCGCCGCCATAGGCCTTGCGCGTGATGACGGTGATCTTGGGCACGGTGCATTCGGCATAGGCGTACAGCAGCTTGGCACCGTGCTTGATGATGCCGCCGTACTCTTGAGAAGTGCCGGGCATGAAACCGGGCACGTCCACGAAGGTGATCACGGGGATGTTGAATGCATCGCAAAAGCGCACGAAGCGCGCGGCCTTGATGCTGCTCTTGATGTCCAGGCAGCCGGCCAGCACCAGCGGCTGGTTGGCCACGATGCCCACCGTCTGGCCTTCCATGCGGCCAAAGCCGATGATGATGTTCTTCGCGTAATCCGGCTGCAGCTCGAAGAAGTCGCCGTCGTCCACCGTCTTGGCGATCAGCTCCTTCATGTCATAGGGCTTGTTGGCGTTGTCGGGCACCAGCGTGTCCAGGCTCATGTCCATGCGGTCGGCCGGGTCGTTGCTCGGGCGCATGGGTGGCTTGTCGCGGTTGTTCAGCGGCAGGTAGTTGTACAGGCGGCGCAGCATGACCAGCGCCTCCACGTCGTTGTCAAACGCCATGTCGGCCACGCCGCTGCGCGTGGTGTGCGTCACCGCGCCGCCCAGCTCCTCGGCCGTCACCTCTTCGTGCGTCACGGTCTTGACCACATCGGGGCCGGTCACGAACATGTAGCTGCTGTCCTTGACCATGAAGATGAAGTCCGTCATGGCCGGGCTGTAAACCGCGCCGCCAGCGCAGGGGCCCATGATCATGCTGATCTGCGGCACCACGCCGCTGGCCATCACGTTGCGCTGGAATACATCGGCATAACCGCCCAGCGAGGCCACGCCTTCCTGGATGCGGGCGCCGCCTGAATCGTTCAGGCCGATCACCGGCGCGCCGACCTTCATGGCCTGGTCCATCACCTTGCAGATCTTCTCGGCATGGGCTTCGCTTAAAGCGCCGCCAAACACGGTGAAGTCCTGGCTGAACACGAACACCAGGCGGCCGTTGATCATGCCGTAGCCCGTCACCACACCGTCGCCCGGCGGCTTGTTGCCCTCCATGCCGAAGTCGGTGCAGCGGTGCTCGACGAACATGTCCCATTCCTCGAACGTGCCGTCGTCCAGAAGGATTTCCAGCCGCTCGCGGGCGGTGAGCTTGCCTTTGGCATGTTGCGCATCAATGCGCTTCTGGCCACCGCCCAGGCGAGCGGCGGCGCGTTTCTTTTCCAGCTGTTCAATGATGTCTTGCATGTTTCTCTCCGAAATCTGTCATGGCGCCCAGCAGCTGGCGCGCCGCGGTGGACGCAGCCAGCGTGCCGTGCGCCACCTGATGCGTCAGGCGCGGCAGCAGCTCGCGCACGGCCGCGTCCTGGCGGAAGGCCTGCTTGAGCCCGGCGTCGATGCGTTCCCACATCCACGCCAGCGACTGCTGCTGGCGGCGCGCAGCGAGCTGCCCGTTGGCTTGCTGCAGTGTTCTGAAATCCGTGACCGCCGCCCAGAACCGGTCCACGCCCGTGCCCTGCAGCGCGCTCAGCTGGAGCACCTGCGGGTGCCAGATCTTTTCGTCATGGTGCGCGTGGTCCGGGCGGCCGTGCTGGCCGAGCAACCGCAGCGCGCTCGTGATCTGCGCCTGCGCGCGGGTGGCAGCGTCGGCGTCGATGTCGGCCTTGTTGATGGCCACCAGGTCGGCCAGCTCCATCACGCCCTTCTTGATGGCTTGCAGGTCGTCGCCCGCGTTGGGCAGTTGCATCAGCACGAACATGTCCGTCATGCCGGCCACGGCGGTCTCGCTCTGGCCCACGCCCACCGTCTCGACAATCACCACGTCGTAGCCGGCGGCCTCGCACACCAGCATGGCCTCGCGCGTCTTTTCGGCCACGCCGCCCAGCGTGCCGCTGGACGGGCTGGGCCGGATGTAGGCGCGCTCATGCACCGAGAGCTTTTCCATGCGGGTCTTGTCACCCAGGATGGAGCCGCCCGAGACCGTGCTGGACGGGTCGATGGTCAGCACGGCCACGCGGTGGCCCTGCCCGATCAGGTACAGGCCCAGCGCCTCGATGAAGGTGCTCTTGCCCACGCCCGGCACGCCGCTGATGCCCAGGCGGAATGATTGGCCCGTGTGCGGCAGCAGCGCCGTGAGCAGTTCATCAGCCTGCGCGCGGTGGTCCGCCCGGGTGGATTCGAGCAGCGTGATGGCCTTGGCGATGGCACGGCGCTGGGCCGGGCCATCGGTGCCAAGAACGCCCGCGGCAAAGTTCATTGCGCGGCAATCGCCTTGCGGATCTGCTCCAGCACGTCCTTGGCGCTGGCCGGGATGGGCGTGCCGGGGCCGTAGATGCCCTTCACGCCAGCCTCGTACAGGAACTCATAGTCCTGCTGGGGGATCACGCCGCCCACGAAAACGATGATGTCGTCCGCGCCCTGCTTCTTCAGCTCGTCAATGATGGCCGGCACCAGCGTCTTGTGGCCGGCGGCCAGCGTGCTCACGCCCACGGCGTGCACGTCGTTTTCAATCGCCTGGCGAGCGCATTCCTCGGGGGTCTGGAACAGCGGGCCCATGTCCACGTCAAAACCCAGGTCGGCAAAGGCAGTTGCCACCACCTTGGCGCCTCGGTCGTGGCCGTCCTGGCCGAGCTTGCTGATCATCACGCGCGGGCGGCGGCCCTGCTGCTCGGCAAAGGCATTGATTTCGGTCTTGAGCTGTTCCCAGCCCTCGGCACTGTCATAAGCGGCTGCATACACACCGGTCACCTTTTGCGTATCGGCGCGGTGGCGCCCAAAAACCTTTTCCAGCGCATCACTCACCTCGCCAACCGTGGCGCGCAGGCGAATGGCCTGGATGCTCAGGTCCAGCAGATTGCCGTCACCCTTTTCGGCGGCGGCGGTCAGTGCGTCCAGCGCGGCCTGCACCTTCGCTGCGTCGCGCGTGGCGCGGATCTGCTTCAGGCGCGCGATCTGGCCGTCACGCACCTTGACGTTGTCCACTTCCAGGATGTCCACCGCGTCCTGCGTCTTGAGCTTGTACTTGTTGACGCCCACGATGACGTCGCGGCCAGAGTCGATGCGGGCCTGCTTCTCGGCGGCAGCGGCCTCGATCTTCAGCTTGGCCCAGCCGCTGTCCACGGCGCGGGTCATGCCGCCCATGGCTTCCACTTCCTCGATGATCTTCCACGCGGCGTCGGCCATGTCCTGCGTGAGTTTTTCCATCATGTAGCTGCCGGCCCAGGGGTCGATCACATTCGTGATGTGGGTTTCTTCCTGGATGATGAGCTGCGTGTTGCGCGCGATGCGGGCACTGAACTCGGTGGGCAGCGCAATCGCTTCGTCAAAGCTGTTGGTGTGCAGGCTTTGTGTGCCGCCAAACACGGCCGCCATGGCCTCGATGGTGGTGCGCACGATGTTGTTGTACGGGTCCTGCTCGGTCAGCGACCAGCCCGAGGTCTGGCAATGCGTGCGCAGCATCAGGCTCTTGGGGTTCTTCGCATCAAAGCCCTTCATGATGCGGCACCACAGCAGACGCGCCGCGCGCATCTTGGCCACTTCCAGGTAGAAGTTCATGCCGATGGCCCAGAAGAAGCTCAGGCGGCCGGCGAAGTCATCCACGTCCATGCCCTTGGCAATGGCCGTCTTCACGTACTCCTTGCCGTCGGCCAGGGTGAAGGCCAGCTCCAGCGCCTGGTTGGCGCCGGCTTCCTGCATGTGATAGCCGCTGATGCTGATCGAGTTGAACTTCGGCATGTGCTTGGCCGTGTACTCGATGATGTCGCCGATGATGCGCATGCTCGGCTTGGGCGGGTAGATGTAGGTGTTGCGGACCATGAACTCCTTGAGGATGTCGTTCTGGATGGTTCCGCTCAACTTGTCCTGCGATACGCCCTGCTCCTCCGCCGCGACCACATAGCCCGCCAGCACTGGCAGCACCGCGCCGTTCATGGTCATGGACACGCTCACCTTGTCCAGCGGGATCTGGTCGAACAGGATCTTCATGTCCTCCACGCTGTCGATGGCCACGCCGGCCTTGCCCACGTCGCCCGTCACGCGCGGGTGATCGCTGTCATAGCCGCGGTGGGTGGCCAGGTCAAACGCCACGCTCACGCCCTGCCCGCCGGCAGCCAGCGCCTTGCGGTAGAAGGCATTGGATTCCTCGGCCGTGGAAAAGCCCGCGTACTGGCGGATCGTCCAGGGGCGCACCGCATACATGGTGGCCTGCGGGCCGCGCAGGTAGGGCGCGAAGCCAGGCAAGTTGTTGGTATGGGGCAGGCCGGCCGTGTCCGCCGCCGTGTACAGCGGCTTGACGGTGATGCCGTCGGGCGTATGCCAGTTCAGGGCGTCCACATCGCCGCCGGGCGCGGACTTGGCGGCCGCCTTGGCCCAGGCTTCAAGGCTGGCGGGCGGGAATTCAGGCTGATTTTGGCTCATGGCACCGTCTTGTAAAGGGTTTCCCCGAAGTCTACATCATTCATAATTATTGATGCAAAATATTTCCTGGCTTAGAATCCGCGCCATGGCTGCCGTCACCCTGACCCCCCGCGCACTTTATGAAGAGGTGGCCGAGCTGCTGCGTCAGCGCATCTTCCGCCGCGAACTGGAGCCGGGCAGCTGGATCGACGAGCTGAAACTGGCCGAGGAATACGGCATCAGCCGCACCCCCCTGCGTGAGGCGCTGAAGGTGCTGGCGGCCGAGGGCCTGGTGACCATGAAGGTGCGCCGCGGCGCCTACGTCACCGAAGTCAATGAAAAAGACCTGAGCGACGTGTACCACCTGCTCAGCCTGCTGGAGTCCGACGCCGCCGGGGTGGTGGCCACCCGCGCGTCCGACGCCGAACTGCAGGAACTGCAGGCCCTGCACGCCGACCTGGAAGCCGCCGTGGCAGACCGCGAAAAGTTCTTTGCGGTCAATGAACGATTTCACATGCGGCTGCTGGAGATTGCCGACAACCGCTGGCGCGACCAGATGGTGGCCGACCTGCGCAAGGTCATGAAGCTGAACCGCCACAACTCGCTGCTCAAGTCGGGGCGCATTGGCGAGTCGCTGGCCGAGCACCGCGCGATCATGCAGGCCATCGTGCAACGCGACAGCGCTGGCGCCATGCAGCGCATGCAGGCGCACTTCCGCAACGGGCTGGAAGCAGCCGCCTGACCCGTGCGCAGCGGCCTTCGGACCACCCGCCGCACGCTGCTGGCCTTGGGCATTGCTGCTGGTCTGGTTGGCCATCCCGCGCATGGCCAGACCGCTGCCCCGGCCTTCCATCCCGAGCGGCTGCAGGCGCTTGAAGCGCAGCTGCGCGGCGCGCCGAACGTGCGCGCCTTGCTGATGGAGCGGCGCGGCACACCGTTCACCCACTACCGCGCGGACACCACGGCGGCCACCCGCCTGAACATTGCATCCGTCACCAAGTCGGTGCTGTCCCTGCTGGTGGGCATTGCCATCGGCCAAGGCGCTATCGCCAGCGTGGACGAACCGCTCGCGGCGTTCTTCCCGGATCATGCGCAGGGCCCCAACGCCGCCGCGCTGCAGCGCGTGACGCTGTGCCACCTGCTCACGCTGTCACCGGGCTTCGACCGGGGCGGGCTGGACGCCAACACCGATTACCCTGATTTCGTTCAGCGCCTGTTTGCGCCGGGCCTGCTGGCCCATGCGCTGGGCCGCCCGCTGGTGCAGGCGCCCGGCAGCCGCTTTTATTACAGCAACATCGACACCCACCTGGTGGCCCAGGCGCTGGCGCGCCGACTGAAAGTGCCGCTGGCCGCTTTCGCGCAGGCCGAGCTGTTCACGCCGCTGGGCATTGAGGGCGTGCAGTGGCCCACCGGGCAGGACGGCGTGCCCAACGGTGCCTCCGAGTTGCGCCTGACCGCGCCTGACCTTCTGCGCATCGGCCAGATGATGCGCGCCGGCGGCCAATGGCAGGGCCGCCAGCTGGTACCCGCGGCCTACCTCAAGGAGGCCACCACCCGCCAGATCGACACCGGCCAGCCCGCGCGCGGGCCCAGGGAGCTGTGGGGCTATGGTTACCTGTGGTGGCTGTCATCCACGCCGGGGGACAACCTGCCCGCGTTTTACGCCACCGGCTACGGCGGCCAGTTCCTCTATGTGGTGCCCGCGCTGGACCTGGTGGTGGTGGCGCTGACCGACCAGGTCTCGCGCGAAGTGGCGGGCCGCACGGCGGCCCTGATCCGCGACTTTGCGGTACCGGCGGCGCGTTAGGAACCGGCGCTAGCAGGGCTGCTGGGCCAATTGGTGCGCCAGCAGGATGCGCACGCAGCGGTGGGGCGCCAGCGGTGCGGCGGTGGCGCCCTGGCCTGGCGGCAAGTCCGCGTACACCAACGCGCCCGCCGCCTTGCCCGCGCCGGGCGGCAATTTGACCAGGCGCTTTGGCGGCATGGCTGGTACCTCCAGCGACACCACACCCAGCCCCCGCCCCGCAGCGGCCTGCAGCGCCGCGCTTTTGGCGAACCAGTCCGCCGCACTGCGCGGCATGTGCGGCATCAGCGCAATGTCGTACACCAGCACGATGTCCAGCCGCGTTGCCTGCTGCACGTCTGGCGACACCGTGACTTCCACCCGGTCCCAGACCCGCAGCGAATGCAGGACGCCAGGCCCGTCAGCGGCCATGGCACCGGTCAGCACCAGACACGCAGCAAGCACACCCGCCCGCGCCAACCAGCGCATCTTCAGCAGGCGGTCCGCCATGGCCTACGCTGCCTCCCGCACGGCGCCGTGCGCCAGGGCCATCACCTCATGCGGCGGCAGGCTTTTGAGCTTGTGGTCGCTCCAGACCTGGCGCCAGCGCCGCGCGCCGGGCAGGCCATTGCGCAGGCCCAGCATGTGCCGGGCAATGCTGCTCCAGGGCGTGCCATGGGCGGCGGCCTCGCGGGCCATGTAGTCGCACATCTGCGCCTCGACCTGCTCGCGGGTCAGGGCCACGCCGTCCGGGCCGCCCACACCGTCCGCGCCAAAGAACGCTGCATCCCAGGAGGCCAGCCACCAGGGGTTGTGGTAAGCCTCGCGGCCGATCATCACGCCGTCCAGCAGCTGTAGCTGTTGCGCTACCTGCTCGCTGGTGGTGATGCCGCCGTTGATGGCGATGGTCAGGTGCGGAAATTCGGCCTTCAGCCGGTGCACCAGCGCGTAACGCAGCGGCGGCACCTCGCGGTTTTCCTTCGGGCTCAGGCCCTGCAGCCAGGCGTTGCGCGCATGGACGATGAACACCTTGCAGCCGGCTTCGGCCACGGTGCCCACGAAATCGCGCACGAATTCATAGCTTTCGGTCTTGTCGATGCCAATGCGGTGCTTGACCGTCACCGGCACGTCCACCACGTCCACCATGGCCTTCACGCAGTCGGCCACCAGCGCCGGCTCGGCCATCAGGCAGGCGCCGAACGCGCCGCGCTGCACGCGCTCGCTGGGGCAGCCGCAGTTGAGGTTGATTTCGTCATAGCCCCATTGCTGGCCCAGCCGGGCGCTGTGCGCCAGATCGGCCGGCTCGCTGCCGCCCAGCTGCAGGGCCACCGGGTGTTCCTCGGCATTGAAGCGCAGGTGGCGCGGCACGTCGCCATGAATCAGCGCGCCAGTCGTCACCATCTCGGTGTACAGCAGGGCGTGGCGGCTGAGCAGGCGATGGAAATACCGGCAATGGCGGTCGGTCCAATCCATCATGGGCGCGACGCTCAGGCGCCAGGGGGAATTGCTTGAATTTGGTTGCACAAAAAGAACTGTACCGGGTTCGCCAGGGGCTACTATTTGGAGGCAAGGCGCGGGCCGGTCCTACCCGCGATGCAAGATGCCGCTGACAAGCCTGCGCGCTGTTTCAGGCGGTAATGAACGCATTCCAGTACCGAAGGAGTTGCCGTGAAAACCGTTGCCCTGAAACCCTTTGCGCTTGACCCCAACATGCTGACGCTGGGCGGGGTGTTCTACCCCACTGGCTACATGTTCCTGATGTTCGCCAACGAGGCCGAACGCAGCCAGGCGGTGGAGCGGCTGCTGGCCGACGGCTACAGCGGCGAATCGTTCATGGAAGTGCCCACCGAGGCCGTGCTGGGCGTGATTGCCAGCACCGTGGGCAGCGCCGACACCCCCCTGCCCTCGGCCGGCTCCGAGGCGGCCACCGTGCGCCGCTATGCCGAGCTGGCCGCCCAGGGCCACAGCGCGCTGATGATCCATGCGCCGTCGTCCGAGGAGACCGAGCACATCATGAACGTGCTGCGCCACGACCGCATTTCCTACGCCACCAAATATCGCCATCTGGTGATCGAAGACCTGGCCTGAGCGGCCGGGCGGCGTCAGCTGCTGCGCCGCCCGTCACTGGGTAAACGGGCTGGCGAATCTGGCGTCCGCCGCCAGCGCGGTGTCGTCCAGCGTGCGCAGGAAGGCCACCAGCGCGGCCTTGTCTGCCTCGGTCAGGTTCAGCCGGCGTGGCGCGTTGCCGGCCTGCAGCCGGTTGTCCAGCGCCGGGCCCGCCTGCACGCCGCTGTTGTAGTGCTCCACCACCTGCTCCAGCGACGAGAACCGCCCGTCGTGCATGAAGGCGCCGCTGCGCGACACGCTCTTGAGCGACGGCGACTTGAAGATGCGCGTCTCGCCCGCATCCAGCCCGTTGCTGCGCGAATTGGCAGCCAGCGCAAACGTGGGCGGCACATGGCAGGCCGCGCAGGCCAGCCCGCCCTGCCCCCGCCCCAGGATGAAAAGCTGGCGGCCGCGCTCTTCTTGCGCGGTGAAGCTGGCAATCGGCGCGCCCAGCCCATCGTCGGGCAGGGCCGGGTTGTAGTTGGCGGCGTAACCCGCGTCCCAGCGGCTGCCAGTAGACACCATGGCGCGCTGGAACTGCGCGAGCGCACGCTGCACGCGCGCTTCGGTCACGGCCGGGTCGCCAAACGCCGCGGTGAACAGAGCCGGGTAATACGGCAGCGCCTGCAGCTTGGCGAACAGCGTGGGCAGCCCGCCGGCCGATGCGTCAAAGCCCATTTCCACCGGATGCTGGATGGGCTGGGTGGCCTGGGCCTCCAGCGTGGCCGCCCGCTTGTCCCAGAACATGCTGCCCGGCGCGTAGTAGCGCACATTGCCCAGGCGCATGGCGTGCGCCGTGGTGGCGCCGCCGGCAAAGCCCAGGCTGAAGCGCCGCGGGTCGCCAAAGCCCTGGGCCTGTTGGTGGCAGGACGCGCAGGACACGGTGTTGTTCACGCTGAGCTGGCGGTCGTAAAACAGCACGCGGCCCAGGGTGGCCGCGGCGTTCGTGGCCGGGTTGCCAGCTGGTGTGTTGTCATCGGCCAGCACGCCGGCGTTGTAGTAGGCGGGCGGCACCGGCGCGGCGTAGTTGGGCAGGTTGGCCAGGTCAATGCTCAGGCCGGGCAGCGCCGTGGTGGCCGGTGCGGGTGCGGCGGGTGCAGCGTCCGGTGTGGCCGCCGGGGTGGGCGCCAAGGTGGTGGCGGCCGTTTCCACCGGCGCGGCCGTGCCCCCGCCGCCACCGCCGCAGGCGGCCAGCAGCACGGTCAGGGCCAGCAGGATGACGGCGCTTGCCGCCAGGGACAGATGGTTGGTTTGCATGGGTTGCCTCCGTGGGATGTTCAAACCCATTGTCAGAAGCCTTTGTGGACGGACTGTGGAGGCAATCCGGCGCCGCTGCTCACGATACGGATTCTTCGGTGTCCGGGTCGAACCGGTAGCCCATGCCATAGACCGACACGATGGCCGAGCCCTGGGGCCGCAGCTTGCCGATCTTGCGCCGCAGGTTCTTGATGTGGCTGTCAATCGCGCGGTCGGTGGTGTCGCGGAAGTCTTCGTGCACGCTTTCGAGCAGCGCGTTGCGCGAAAACACATGGCCCGGGCGCGACAGCAGCCGCTTGAACAGGCGGAACTCCAGCGGCGTCAGGGGCAGCCAGTGCTCCTGCCAGGCGATGCGCAGCGCGTTGTCGTCCACGCGAAAGCCGTGCGGCGGCGCGCCGGCGCCCAGGCGCCCCTCGGCACGGCGCAGCAGCGCCTTGATGCGCGCCACCACCTCGCGCGGGCTGAAGGGCTTGCACACATAGTCGTCCGCGCCCACCTCCAGCCCGATCAGGCGGTCGATCTCGTCCACCCGGGCCGTGACCATGATGATGGGCACGGCGGAAAACGTCCGCACCTCGCGGCACACTTCCACGCCGTCCTGGCCGGGCAGCATGATGTCCAGCAGCACCAGCGCGGGCTCCATGCGGCGGACCTCGGGCGCCACCTGCAAGCCGTTGCCCAGCACCGTGGTGCGCCAGCCCTGGGCCTGCAGGTAGTTGTCCAGCATGTCGGCAATGCGCGCGTCGTCTTCAACGACCAGGATGCGGCGGGGTTCGGGCGTCACGCGGGGTCTCCGTCGGCGTCTGCATTCAGTGGCAGGCAGGCCACCACGGCCAGGCCGCCCAGCGCCGATGCCCCGGCGCGGATCGTACCGCCATGCGCCTGCACGATGGCGCGGCAGATCGCCAGGCCCAGGCCGCTACCGTGGCTACCGTGGCTGCCGCCGGTGGCGCGCTGGCGCGCGGTGTCGGCGCGAAACAGCGGCTCAAACAGCTGCTCCAGCTCGCCCGGCGCGACGCCGGGCGGGGTGTCTTCCACGCGCAGTTCCAGCCCGGCCGGCACCCGGCTCCATTGCACGCGCACCTGTCCGGGCGCGGTGGTGTAGCGCAGGCTGTTTTCCAGCAGGTTGGTCAGCAGCTGTTCAATGCGCCCGATGTCCCACCGCACGGGGACGGACACGGGGCCGCCGCGCAGATCCAGCGCCAGCCCCGCCTTGTGCAGCCGGGGCTCAAACCGGCGGGCCGCGCGTTCCAGCACCACGGCGGCGTCGCCGTCGCTGAACTCACAAGGCAGCGCGCCCAGGTCGGCCATGGACAGCATATGCAGGTCATTGACCAGCCGCACCAGCTGCAAAACCTCGCTGCGCAGGTTGGCCAGCACATCGGCGCTGGGCGCGCGCGCGCCATCCTGGATGGATTCAATCTCGCCCAGCAGCACCGACAGTGGCGTGCGCAGCTCATGCGAAATCTGGGCGATCCAGCTGCGCCGCGCGCCCTCCAGCTTTTTCAGCTCAGCCGCCATGCGGTTCACGTCGCCGATCAGCGCCGCCATCTCGCGCGATCCGGTTTCGGGCACCACCACCGCCAGTTCGCCGCCAGCGATGCGCTGCGTGGCCGCCTGCAGCTGGCGCAGCGGCCGGCTCAGGCGCGGTGCGGCAAATGCGGCGGCCAGCAGGGCCAGCAACAGCGTGACGCCGGCCGCCAGCCCCAGGCCAATGTACTGCCGGCTCAGGAAGCGCAAGTCCACGCCGTCCAGCTCGGTGCTGGGCAGCATGCGCACCTGGGCCACCGTCTGGCCGTTGACCACCACCGGCGCCTGCAACACGTTGCGCCCGTCGGCAAACGCCGGGCCGCCCACCCGCACGCCCTGGGCGTCCAGGATCTGGATGCGCCGCGCCATGCCCTCGGGCGGGCCGCGCGGGGGCGGAGGCCGGGGCCGTTCGCCGCGCGGGCCTTCATCGGGGCCCGCCTCGCGGCGCGGCGGCGGCGCTCGGCGCTCGGGCGGCGTGATGCCCTCGGCCTGGGCAAATTCGTCCATGATGTCGCGCATGGGAATGCCGCGCGACATGTTGTCCACAAACGCAGGGTCGCGGGCGCGCGCAGCCACCAGGCTGGCAAAGCGCTCCAGATGCTCGCGGTCACGCGCGCGCAGATAGTCCGAAAAGCCGGCTTTCAGGTTCCACGCCACAAAACCGCCAATGGCCAGGACCGACAGCAAGACGGTGGCCACGAGCAGCAGCGACAGTTGATGGACGATGCGCAGGCGCATGGCTGCATCGTACGGGGTGAATGGGGCAGGTTTGTGGAGGGCGTCTCCACAATGCGATGTGCCCCAAAAAAACAAAACCCGCCGAAGCGGGTCCTGGATCGCCTGTTGCTTCAACGGGCCATCGAGGCCCGCTGAAGCAGCAAGTCATTTTGGTGGTCGATCCCGCTGGCGCGGGACCCTCGCCCCTCCCAAAATGCCTTACCCCATGTGCAAACCGCCGTTCACCGAGAAATCGGCGCCGGTCGAATAACCACCCTCTTCCGACGCCAGCCACGCAATGATGGAAGCGATCTCGCTGGGTTCGCCCAGGCGCTTGACGGGCACGGTGGCCACGATCTTGGCCAGTACGTCCTCGCGGATGGCCTTGACCATGTCGGTGCCGATGTAGCCGGGGCTCACGGTGTTGACCGTCACGCCCTTGGTGGCCAGCTCCTGCGCCAGCGCCATGGTGAAGCCGTGCATGCCGGCCTTGGCGGCCGAATAGTTGGTCTGGCCAGCCTGGCCCTTTTCACCGTTGACCGAGCTGATGTTGATGATGCGGCCCCAACCCTTTTCCACCATGTCGGCCACGACCTGCTTGGTCACGTTGAACATGCTGTTGAGGTTGGTCTCGATCACCGCGTCCCAGTCTTCACGCGTCATCTTCAGGAACATGCGGTCGCGCGTGATGCCGGCGTTGTTCACCAGCACGTCGATCACGCCGTGCTCGGCCTTGGTCTTGGTGAAGGCCTCGACCGTCGATTCCCAGTTGCCGACATTGCCGACGGATGCGTGGAAGGTGTAGCCCAGGGCCTTCTGCTCGGCCAGCCACTTGGCGTGGTCGCGCGTGGGGCCGCAGCCGGCGATGACCTTGAAGCCCTCCTTGTGCAGGCGCTGGCAGATGGCCGTTCCGATGCCACCCATGCCACCGGTGACGTACGCTACTTTTTGGCTCATTGTTTTGACTCCGTTGATTTGTCGTTGTTGATTGGAACCTGATCAGGCACGTTCCACAGCAAGGGAAACCCCCATGCCGCCGCCGATGCACAGCGCGGCAATGCCCTTCTTCGCGTCGCGGCGCTGCATTTCGTACAGCAGCGTGACCAGAATGCGCGCACCCGACGCACCGATCGGGTGCCCGATGGCAATGGCGCCACCGTTCACGTTGACCTTGGCCGCGTCAATGCCCAGTTCCTTGTTGACGGCGCAGGCCTGCGCGGCAAAGGCTTCGTTCAGCTCGAACAGGTCCACGTCGGCGGCCTGCCAGCCGGCGCGCTCCAGCACCTTGCGCGTGGCGGGCACCGGGCCCATGCCCATGGTGGCCGGGTCCAGGCCGCTGGTGCCGAAGGCCTTGATGGTGGCCAGGGGCTTGAGGCCCAGGGCCGCCGCCTTTTTCGCGCTCATCATCACCAGCGCGGCGGCGCCGTCGTTCAGGCCCGAGGCGTTGCCCGCGGTCACGCTGCCAGCCTTGTCAAAGGCGGGGCGCAGGCCGGCCAGGGCTTCTGCGTTGGTCTTCTTGTTGATGTATTCGTCGGCCGCGAAGACGACCGGATCGCCCTTTTTCTGGGGGATGGTCACGGCGACGATTTCGTCCTTGAACTTGCCCGCGTCCTGCGCGGCGGCGGCCTTTTGCTGGCTGGCCAGTGCCAGGGCGTCCTGCTGGTCACGGCTGATGTCGTGGGCCTTGGCCACGTTCTCGGCGGTGATGCCCATGTGGTACTGGTTGTACACGTCCCACAGGCCGTCCACGATCATGGTGTCCTGCATCTTCCAGTCGCCCATGCGCTGGCCGTCGCGGCTGCCCATCAGCACGTGCGGCGCGGCGCTCATGTTTTCCTGGCCGCCGGCCACCACGATGTCGCTGTCGCCCCAGGCAATGGCCTGCGCGGCCAGCATCACGGCCTTCAGGCCCGAGCCGCACACCGCGTTGATGGTCAGGGCAGGTACCTCTTTGGGCAGGCCGGCCTTCAGCGTGGCCTGGCGCGCCGGGTTCTGGCCCGAGCCCGCGGCCAGCACCTGGCCCATGATCACCTCGCCCACCTGGGCCGGGTCCACCTTGGCGCGGGCCAGGGCTTCCTTGATGACGATGGCGCCCAGCTCGGGCGCGGGGATCTTGGCGAGCGAGCCGCCGAACTTGCCCACGGCCGTGCGCACGGCCGAAACGATGACGATGTCTTCCATTTGAAAAGTCTCCTCAAAAATCAGCAGTTTGTCATTGCGGGCTTGACCCGCAATCCACGGCGATGCGCTGCATCATTCGCGGCGTGGATCCCGGGTCAAGCCCGGGATGACGACGTTGAGTCGTCAGGCCTTGGCCTTGACATAGCTTCCGGGGGCGGGCTCAAGGGCTTTGTACTTGCCCTTGCCGTAGGCTTTGGGGGCAGCAATTTGCTTGCCAGCGTGGCCCTTGAGCCAGGCAGACCAGTCGGTCCACCAGCTGCCGGGGTGTTCTTTGGCGCCCTTGAGCCACTCATCATGGGTCTTGGGCAGCTTGTCGTTGGTCCAGTAGCTGCGCTTTTTCTTGGCCGGCGGGTTGATCACGCCGGCAATGTGGCCCGACGCACCCATCACGAACCGCTTCTTGCCGGGCAGGTGGTTGACCGAGCCGTAGGCGCCGCCAATGGGCACGATGTGGTCTTCGCGCGAGCCGTAGATGTACACGGGGATGTCCACCTTGCCCAGGTCGATTTTCTGGCCGGCCACGGTGCACTTGCCGGGCTTGACCAGGTTGTTTTCGAAGTAGGTGTTGCGCAGGTACCAGGCGTACATGGGGCCCGGCAGGTTGGTGGAGTCGCTGTTCCAGTAGAGCAGGTCAAACGGCGGCGGGGTTTCGCCCTTGAGGTAGTTGCCCACCACGTAGTTCCAGACCAGGTCGTTGGGCCGCAGGAAGCTGAAGGTGGATGCCAGCTCCTGCCCCTTGAGGATGCCGCCCTGGCCCAGCTGCATTTCGCGGAACTTGACGAAGGCCTCGTCAATGAACAGGTCCAGCACACCGGTGTCGGAAAAGTCCAGGAAGGTGGTCAGCAGGGTGGCGGACGCCACGGGCTTTTCACCCCGGCCGGCCAGCACCGCCAGCGCCGTGCCCAGGATGGTGCCGCCCACACAGAAACCCAGGGCGTTGATTTGCCCACCCTTTTTGTCCTGACCCGTGATTTCCTGCACCGTGTGGATGGCCTTGATCGCGGCCTTGTCGATGTAGTCATCCCAGGTCGTCTGGGCCAGGGATTCGTCGGGGTTGCGCCAGCTCACCACGAAGGTGCGGTGGCCCTGCTCGACCGCGTAGCGGATCAGTGAATTTTCGGGCTGGAGGTCGAGGATGTAGAACTTGTTGATGCAAGGCGGCACCAGCAGGAACGGCCGCTCGTACACCTTGGCCGTGAGCGGCTTGTATTCGATGAGCTGGAAGAGCTCGTTCTCGAACACCACGGCGCCTTCGGAGGTGGCGACGTTCTTGCCGACCTCGAACACGCTCTCGTCCGTCATGGACACATGGCCCTGGCGCATGTCGTGCAGCAGGTTCTGCACGCCCTTGGCGATGCTTTCACCCTGGGTCTCGATCGCTTTTTTCTGCGCCTCGGCATTGAGAGCGAGGAAATTGCTGGGCGACGAGGCCGCCATCCACTGCTCCACCGCAAACCGGATGCGCGCGCGGGTCTTGGCGTCGGATTCGACCGCGTCGGCCAGGCCCATCAAGGTGCGGGCATTGAGCAGGTAGGCCGCCGCGCTGAAAGCGGCCACCGGGTTGTGGCCCCAAGCGTCGCCCGCGAAACGACGGTCGGTCACGGGCGGGTTGGCATGCAGGCTCTGGTTCCACAGCTCGGTGGCGTCCTTGAGGTACTGCTGCTGCAGCTGCAGCAGCTTGTCGGGCGCAAATGCCAGCTTGGGCAACTGCGCGCCAGCGGGGGCACCGCCCATGTTCAGACCCTGGAAGGATTGCAGGGCTTTCGCCCAGCTGTCGCCAAAAAGCTGCTGGAATTGCTGGACGCCCCTGGCCCAGTCTGCTTCAGAATTCATCTTGTCTCCTGAATCTATTTATTCGGGTAAACCCGAGTATCAAAGAATTCATGCTGCGCTGCAACAATTTTTTCCGTCCGAGCTTATGTACCTTGTCGTGATTGCGTGGTTGTATGTCGTGTTGATGATGGCCGTGGCCGAGGCCACCAACAGCAATGGCACGGTGCTTGGAGCCATTGTGACCTTTGTGCTGTACGGTTTGCTCCCGATCGCATTGGTGGTTTACCTGATGGGGACGCCGATGCGGCGCAAAGCCATCAAGGCGCGCGAAGCGCAGGAGCTGCAGGCCGCGCGCGACGCAGCATCAGCCCAGCCAGATGCAGGCCGCGAACCGGCCGCTGACGCGGTCGCGCCGGTGCGAAAAGAACCTTGACGGGTTGTTCACCGTGCACCAGGCATCGCTGCCGTCATTGCCATGGATGCGCGTGATCCCCAGGGCCGCCAGCCGCAGCCGGGCCAGGCCCTGAAGGTCGGCCAGCCACTTGCCCGGTGCGTGGGGCCGGAACAGCGGCGCGGCTTGCGTGTCGCCATCGACAAATGCAGCCCTGACCTCGTCACCCACTTCGAATGCCTTCGGGCCGATGCAGGGCCCAAGCCACGCCAGGACTTCGCCGCCGCCGGTAGCACCCTGGAGCCGTGAGCAGGTCTCTTCCAGCACGCCGTGGCCGCCCTCCCCCGCCAGGCCGCGCCAGCCGGCGTGCGCCGCAGCCACCGCACGCCCCTTCGCATCCGCGAACAGCACGGGCAGGCAGTCGGCCACCATGATGGTGCAGGCCACTCCGGGCTGCGTAGCGATGCATCCATCGGCCGGGGTGGCGTCCGGCGTGCGGTCCGTCAATGCGACGACCTGTGTTCCGTGCACCTGCTGCAGGAACACGGGGCGCACGCCCGCAGCGCGCAGCAGCACGCGGCGGTTGGCCTGCACCGCGACAGGGTCGTCGTTCACGTGGTCGCCGAGGTTCAGGCTGTCATACGGAGGCAGCGATACGCCGCCCGCGCGCGTGGTGCACAGGGCATGAACGCCGGCCGGTACCGGCCATTCCGGCCGAATGATAGGGGGGCCGCCGGTCATGTCAGTGATAACGGCTCTGTGCCACGTGCCAGACCTGCAGCACTTCCACGACTTGCGTGCTCACGCGATAGCTGAGAAGGTAGTTGGGGTGGACGACCAGTTCACGCACGTCATCGAACTCGGTTCGACGTCCCATCAACGGGTGCTTCTTGAGCAGGTTCGCGTTCTTGCGAATCAGCTTCAACAGGCGCGTTGCTGCACCGGGGTTGTCCTTGGCGACGTATTCGCCCACCGCATCAAGCTGACGCACAGCCATGCTTGTCCAAATGATGCGCATCAGGCGCCGTACTTCCTGAACACGGCTTCAACCTCTTCGTCGCTCGCGAACTCTCCACGGTCCGCGGCGGCTATGGCTTCTTTCAATGCCTCGGTCTGAGGAATCCGCCAGTCCAGATAGTCGCTGATGGCATTTGCAGCAATCGTTGCCTTGGACTGGCCTACCATTTCGGCATAGGCATCCAGCCGCGCCTTGAGTTCCGGCGAGACACGGACATTGAACTGCTCTTTCGCGGATTGGACCATGGTCGACTCCAGTTGATATCAGTTGCTAGCATTATGCTATCAATTGATATCCCCAGTCGGTGTCAGGCCTCGTTGTCCGGGCAGCTGGACGGCTGCGCCTTCTGGAACGCCGGGTGCGCCATGCAGGCGTCAAACGCGGCCATGGTGCGCGTGAGCCCATCGAAGTTGGTGTTGAAGCGCTTGCCGTTGAATATCTGCGGCACCAGGCAGCAGTCGGCCAGCGTGGGGGTGTCGCCAAAGCAGTAGGTGGACGGGGGCAGCGTCTGCAGCTGCCGCTCGAACGCCTCCAGCCCGTCGCGCACCCAGTGGCGGTACCAGGTGTTCTTGGTGTCCTCATCCACCTTGAGCTCGCGTGTGAGGTACTTCAGCACGCGCAGGTTGTTCAGCGGGTGGATTTCGCAGGCGATCAGCTGCGCCAGCGCACGCACCTGGGCGCGCGCCACCGGGTCGGCCGGCAGCAGCGCGGGCGCGGGGTGCAACTCGTCCAGATACTCGATGATGGCCATGGACTGGCTCAGGTGTTCGCCGGCATCCGTCTCCAGGGTGGGCACCAGGTTGGCGGGCGACACGGCCGAATAGCCGGGCGCCTTGTGCTCGCCCTTGACCAGGTGGACGGGCATGTAGTCATAGGACAGGCCTTTCAGTTCCAGCGCGATGCGCACGCGAAAAGAGGCCGATGAGCGGAAGTAGTTGTAGAGCTTCATGGTCAAAAGCATAAACCGGATGGCACACTGCGGCGCATGAACACATCGGGCCGGGGCTCTTTCAGCCGTTTTGCGCAAGGCATGCGCCGCCTGCTGCTTGGCACGGTGCTGGCCGCCGGCTGCACCGCGGCAGCCCGGGCCGCCACTGTGCCCCTGCCTCAATTGGGTGCGGGCCCGGTGGAGATGCGCGTGGCCTACGCCATCAACCCGCGCCTGCCGCGCATGGATGCAGCGCAACTGGCCACGCTGCTGGATGCCATGCGCGATGCGGTGCGCGAGCATTTCGGCGTGGAATTGCGCTTTGCCCCGGTGAAAGAGGTGCCCCTTGCCGCCCTGTTTGCCACCATCCCGGCGCGGCGCAGCGCCCAGGCGCTCAAGGAAAGCTACGACTTCAAGTCCGGCCGCGCCGACCGCGCCGCGCTGGACCGCGCATTTGCCCAAGGCTTTCGCGACAGCCGTGAATCACTGGCGGAGATGATCGCGTTTGCACAGCCGCACACCGGGCCGGTCGCGGCCGACTTTGATGACCTGGGACGCAAAGTGGCTGCGCTGCAGCTGGCGCGCGTGCAGCAATGGGCGCAACGCAAGGCGCTGGACGGTGGCCCCGCGATTGACGGCCAGCCCTTCAATGAATTCCCCATGTGGCTGGCGCTGGGTTTTGGTGAACTGCCTTACGAACTGGTGCTGACCAACCAGCTGATCGCGGGCGTGGAATACACCTTTCCGGCGGTGCACACCGCCATCCGGGGCGGGTACTCCAATGGGATCACGAGCTACGGGCGGCAGTCGCGCTTTGGCACGTTTTCGGTCTGGAGCACCTATGCCTTCACGGCCGGCGACGACCAGATCGTGGCGCTGCGCGGCGGCGAGCGCTACACGCCGCAGGAGGCCGCGCGGCTGGCCGGCATCTCAGGCGCCCACGAGATCGGACACCAGCTTTTTCACTTCACGCACCCGTTTGGCCAGCCCGCGTGCCTGATGAGCCCGGTGCCGATGTTTGGCTACCGGGCATGGGCTGAAAAGCTGTCGGCCAAAGACTGCCCCATCGGCAGCAGCCCCGCGATGACTCCTGGTGCCTACCGGTTCGACTACTGAACCTAGACTCCGGCCCAGCGGCACAGGCCCACCGCCGCAGCCCCTGCCACCGCGGCCACCACGTCATTGCGCGTGAGCTTCATGGCCAGGGCCACTGCGGCCAGGCCTGCAATCTCGGGCACCCGCCCGGCCGCGACCGAGGGCGTGACGATGCCGATCATCACTGACAGCGGCACGGCCTTCAGCGCGGATTCGATGCGCGGGGTGATCTGTACATACCCCATGAGGAAGTAGCCGGCTACCCGGCAGGCATACGAAGCCACGGCCATGGCGGCCAGCGCGATCAGGAAGCCGTTGTCAACGCCCATGGCGCAGCGCCCCCACCACCGCGCCGGCCAGGCCGGCACCCACGATGTACCAGCCGCCCGGCACCAGCTTGTGCAGCGCGAAGGCCACCAGTGCCGCCACGCCTGCGGGCCACAGGTCGGCCTTGCCACGCCACACGGCGATGCCGATGGCTGCGGCAAATGCCACCAGCATGAAGTCCAGCCCGAACCGGGCCGGATTGGGCACGCTGTGCGCCAGCAGGTGGCCCGCCAGCGTGCCGCCCACCCAGGGCACGAACATGGCCACGCCCGAGCCCAGCACGAAGCCCGCGTCGCGGTAACCGTCGTGGTATTCGCGCATGGCCATGGCCCAGTTGCCGTCACCGAGGAAGAACAGGCTGGCCAGCCCTTGCGTGCGCGTGGCGCCCCCCAGCCAGGGCTGGATGGCGGCGCTGTACAGCACGTAGCGCGCATTCATCACCAGGATGGTCGCCACGATGGGCAGCACCAGCGCCGACTGGCTCAGGTTCTGCAGCGCCGCCAGCTGCGCGCTGCCCGAATAGACGAAGGTGCTCATGAGCACGGCGTAAAGCCACGACAGCCCGCGCTCGCCGGCCAAGACGCCAAACACCAGCCCGTACAGCGCCACGCCAGGCGCCAGCGGCTGGGCCATGACAAAGCCCCGGCGGATGCCGGCGCGGGTGAAGGTCACGGGCGGCGTGGTGCTCAACGCCCCACCACCAGGCGGATGGCGGGCATCACGCGTTCAGTCTCGGAGCGGCGCTCCAGCGCCATGCGCAGGTTCATCTGCGCGACCTCGGTGTGCTCTGTGGCCAGCGCCTGCGCGCGGGCGCCCTCGCCGGCCTTCAGTGCGGCCACCAGCATGTGGTGCTGGCGATGGGCGTACAGCATCCAGTCACGGTCCGGCGTGACGGCGCCCTGCATGGGCAGCATGGCCGATGCCGGTGCGAAGGGCAACTGGTCGTTCAGTGCCACGGCGCGCTGCAGCGCGCGGTTGCCGCAGGCGTCAAGGATCAGGGCGTGAAAGCGGTCGTTCATGGCTGCGTAGGCAGCATAGCTTTCGTAGGTGAGCGGGTTTGTCTGCAGGGCTTCATCGCCCGCGTCCAGGCAGGCCTGCAGGTCACCCTGCAGCTGGCGTGACACCCCGTGCTCGGCCACCAGCCGCGCGGCCATGCCTTCCAGATGGCCGCGCACGGCGATGGCGTCGGTCACTTCCTGGGCCGTGTACTGGCGCACCAGGTATTTGCCGGTGTCATTGGCCTCCACCAGGCCCTCGCCCTCCAGCGCGGCCAGCGCGGCGCGTACCGGCGTGCGCGATGCGCCCAGGCGCTCGGCCAGCTGCTGCTCGGCCAGGCGCTGGCCGGGCTCGAATTCACCGCGCAGGATCAGGTCGCGCAACTGAATCAAAACGGTCTCTTGCAGGTTCATGAGGATGACTGTACACTGAATTTTAATTTTGGTATACCGTTTAGAAGGAGCCGCCATGAAAGCCGAACAGAATGAACTGATCACGCGGGTGGGCCCCGGCACGCCATGCGGCGACGTCCTGCGCCGCTACTGGCAGCCGGTGGCGCTGGTGGATGAATTCAACCCCGCGCTGGACCCGCGCATGGCCAAACGCCCGGTCAAGGCCGTGCGCATCATGGGCCAGGACCTGGTGCTTTTCAAGGACGCGCAGGACCGCTGGGGCCTGCTGGACCGCGATTGCCCGCACCGCGGCGCCGACCTGTCCTTTGGCCGGCATGAGGGCGACGGCCTGCGCTGTCCGTTTCATGGCTGGAAGTTCGCCGTGGACGGCACCTGCCTGGAAACACCGGCGGAGCCCACGGGCAGCAAGCTGTGCGAACGCGTGCGCCAGCGCCACTACCCGGTCACCGAGCAATGCGGCGTGGTGTTTGCGTGGATGGGCCCGGCGGAGATGACGCCCCCGCCCTTCCCCGCGTTCGACTGCTTCACGGCGCCGGCCACGCACACCTTTGCCTTCAAGGGCCTGTGGAACGCCAACTGGCTGCAGGCGTTCGAGGTCGGCATCGACCCGGCGCACCCCTCCTTCCTGCACCGCTTCCTGCAGGACGAGGCGCTGGACGCCATTGGCGACAACCCGGCGGGCAAGCAGTTCCGAAGCGCCAGCGCGGGTGACGTGGATGGCGAACACTGGCCGATGACGCGCATCATGCGCGAGTTCGCGCAGCCCGAGATCAGCTTTGAGGCGATGCCGTACGGCATGCAGCTCACCGCGCTGCGCCCCATGACGGACAAGCTCACCCACGTGCGCGTGACCAATGCAATCTTCCCCGCCACGTTCGTGATCCCCTTGTCCGAGACCATGACCATCACGCAGATGCATGTGCCGGTGGACGACACGCGCACCTACTGGTATTCGTTCTTCACCAGCTTTGCCGGGCCACTGGACAAGGAAGCCATGCGCGCCCAGCGGCTGCAGTTCATCAGCCTGCCCGACTACATCCCCAAGTCCGGCCGCCACAACAACTGGGGCTTCAACCCCGAGGAGCAGATGACCCAGACCTACCTGGGCATGGGCGAGGAGGACATCAACGTCCATGACCAGTGGGCCGTGGAGAGCATGGGTGCCATCCAGGACCGCACGCGCGAACACCTGGGCACGTCCGACAAGATCATCATGGCCAACCGCCGCGTGCTGCTCAAGGCCATCGAGACGGTGCAGGCCGGCGGCGTGCCCCCCGGCCCCGCCGATGCGGCGCTGGCCGCGGGCATGACCGGCCCCGACACCGTGGACGGCGTGGCCCCCGCCGGCACCTGGCCCACCTGGTGGCGCGAACAGGCCAAGGCCAAGCGCGACCGGTCACCGTGGACAGCACGACCGGCCATGACGGTCGCCAGCGAATGACGAGCTTCGCCCACCGCTGCGGCATTCACGACGACGCACGCGCGGCTGCGTTGAGCCGCGCTGCGCTGCTGGCCGGCGGCCTGGAGCTGGTGCGCTTTGCCTGGTGCGACGTGCATGGCGTCACGCGTGGCAAGACGCTGGTGGCAGGGGCCGCGGCCAAGGCCATGATGGACGGCGTGGGCATGGTCAGCACGCTGATGCTCAAGGACACCTCCGACCGCACGGCGTTCAAGGTGTTCGAGCCCGGCGGAACGGCCGACCTCCCCGGGTTCGGCCAGGCCAACAACCTGCTGCTGCTGGCCGACCCGGACAGCTTCAGGCAACTGCCCTGGACGCCGGCCAGCGGCTGGGTGCAGTGCCAGCCCTGGTTCCAGGACGGCACGCCGGTGGAGCTGGACACGCGCCGCGTGCTGCAGCGCGCGCTGGCGCGGCTGGCCGCCGCAGGCTACGGCATGAAGTGCGGACTGGAGGTCGAGTTCCACATCTACCGCATTGACGACACCCGCGCCCAGATGGACCCGTCGCTAGCCGCCTGGCCCGGCCTGCCGCCCGCCGTGTCGCTGCTCCACCCCGGCTACAACCTGCTGACCGAGGCCTGGTACGACCTGGCCGAGGAGCCGCTTCGTATCGTGCAGCACACGGCGCAGGCCCTGGGCCTGCCGCTGCTGTCGCTGGAAATCGAGCTGGGCCCCAGCCAGGTGGAGGCCGTGTTCGAAGCCACGGACGCCATGACGGCCGCTGACAACATGGTGCTGTTTCGCAACGCCGTCCGCCAGGCGCTGCGTCGCGCGGGCTACCACGCCACCTTCATGTGCCGCCCGCCGTTTCCCAACATCATGTCCAGCGGCTGGCACCTGCACCAGTCGCTGGTGGATGCACGCACCGGCGCCAACGCCTTTCGCCGTGACGCCCCGGCGCCGGGCACCAGCGCGGCCGACGCGGGCCACACGTTGTCGGACGCGGGCGAGCATTACCTGGCCGGCTTGCTGGCGCATGCCCGTGCCATGGCAGTGTTCTGCACGCCCACGGTCAACGGCTTCGGCCGGTTCCGCCCTAACGCACTGGCGCCGCAATCCGTGCTGTGGGGCCGCGACAACCGCGGCGCGATGCTGCGCGTGGTGGGTGAATGCGCGGACGCGGCCACCCGCATCGAAAACCGCATTGGCGAACCCGCCGCCAACCCTTACCTGTACCTGGCGTCGCAGATCCACGCGGGGCTGGACGGCATCGAACGCGGGCTGCGCGCGCCCGCGGCCACTGATGCACCCTATGGCGACGCCGACGTGCGCCTGCCCACCAGCCTGGGCGAGGCGCTGCAGGCACTGCAAGGCGACAGCACGCTGGTGGACGCCTTCGGCAGCGCATTCATCCAGTACTTCACGCGCATCAAGCAGTCGGAGCTGTCGCGCTACGAGCTGGCGGAAGACAAGGATGACTTCCAGCGCCGTGAATATTTCAGCCGGTTCTGACGGCTTTCACCATGAGCACCATCACCGTTCACCTGACCAGCGCCGACGGCGCCACCACCCACCTGCAATGCCGCACCGGCCAGAGCCTGATGGAAGCGGCCGTGGCGGCCAATGTGGCGGGCATAGAGGCCGATTGCGGCGGGCTGCTGACCTGCGGCACCTGCCATGTGTATGTGCGCGCGCCCCATGCGGCCACCCTGCCCCCGCCGGACGCGGACGAGTCGGCCATGCTGGACTTCACCGCCGCCGCACGCCAGCCCAACAGCCGGCTGAGCTGCCAGATCAGGCTGGATGAATCGATGCAAGGCCTGGCGGTAGACTTGCCCGCATCCCAACACTGACACCGAGGACACCGCGCCATGATTCTTGAACTCGCCGACATCCGCATCGCCCCCGGCCAGCAGGCTGCGTTTGACGAGGCCATCCAGCGCGGGCTGGCAACCGTCATTTCACGGGCCAAGGGCTTCCAGGGTTTCAAGGTCAACAAGGGCATCGAGTCGCCCGAGCGCTACATCCTGCAGATCTTCTGGGACACCCTGGAAGACCACACGGTAGCCTTCCGCGGCGGGCCGCTGTTTGCCGAATGGCGCGCCATCGTGGGGCCGTTCTTTGCGGCACCGCCGGTGGTTGAACACTTCGAATTGGTGGCCAAGTCGGCCTGAGCGGCGCCTGCTGCCAGCGCAGCCGCCGCCTTCGTCAGGGCGCGGCTTCGTGGCCGGCCACCAGCTTGCCCAGCAGCTGCGCCAGCTGCACGCGTTCCGCGGCATCCAGCGGCGCCACGATGCGCGCCTGCGCCCGGACCACGGCGCGCTTCATGCGCAACGCCACCTGCTCGCCCTGGGGCGTGACCCACAACAGCTTGCGGCGCCGGTCGGCCGGGTCAGCTTCGCGCCGCACCCAGCCCTTGGACTCCAGCCGGCTGATGACCGACCCTGAAGTGGCGGCGTCAAACGCCACCCGCCGGGCCAGCGTGACCTGGTCCTCGCCCGGATCGTCAATCAGCGCATTGAGGATGGCGAACTGAACCGGCGTTACGTCAAAGTCGCCGGTTTCCTCCATGAAGATTGCCACCGCCAGCTGGTGGGCGCGGCGCACCAGGTGCCCCGGCGCATGCTCGAAGTCAAAGCTCTTGGCCATGGCGGCGAGTGTACCGGCAACCGTTGCGCGAAATGATACGTATACTTATCATCCAGACGGAACAACGGAGACAACGCGATGACGCAGTCGCTTCCCATCCTGGTCGCCGGTGGCGGCATTGGCGGGCTGGCCGCCGCCCTGGTGCTGGCCCGCGACGGCCACGCCGTGACCGTGCTAGAGCAATCCGGCGCATTTGGCGAAATCGGCGCTGGCATCCAGCTGGGGCCCAACATCTTCCGGATGTTTGACTATCTGGGCCTGACCGAAGCCGTCAGCCAGGTGGCCTTCTTTCCGCCCGGCCTGGGCATGAACGATGTACGCACCGGCGAAAAAGTGGTGCGCGTGCCGCTGGGCGACGTGGCCCGCGCGGCCTATGGCTTCCCCTACGGCGTGATCTACCGCGCCGACCTGCATGACGTGTTCCTCCAGGCCTGCCAGGCCCTGCCCAACGTCACGCTGCGCACCAGCGCCAAGGTGGCGTCGTTCACCCAGAGCGCGGACGAAGTCAAGGTGCAGCTGGCCAGCGGCGAGGAACTGGCCGGCGCCGCCCTGATTGGCGCGGACGGCCTGTGGAGCCGTATCCGCGAAGCCATCGTGGGGGACGGCAAGCCCCGCGTTTCGGGCCACATTGCCTACCGCGCCGTGCTCAGGCGCGAAGACGTGCCCGCCCATTTGTGGAGCGACGACGTGCTGTTGTGGGGCGGAGAGAAAACCCACCTTGTGCACTATCCGTTGCGCCGCGGCGAGCTGTTCAACCTGGTGGCCGTATTCCACAGCAACAAGTACGACGAAGGCTGGAACACCTTTGGCGACACGGCCGAACTCAACGAACGCTTTGCCGGCGCCCACCCCCAGGTACGCGAGCTGCTGGGCAAGATCGAGACCTGGAAGATGTGGGTGCTGTGCGACCGCGAACCGGTGAAGAACTGGACCGACCGCCGCGTCACATTGCTGGGCGATGCCGCCCACCCCATGCTGCAGTACCTTGCGCAAGGCGCGGGCCAGGCCATCGAGGACGCCGTGGTGCTGCGCGAGGCGCTGCGCCACACGCGCGGCGACGTGGCGGGCGCCTTCCAGCTCTACCAGCAGGCGCGCTACCTGCGCACCGGCCGCGTGCAGCTGACCGCGCGCTTCTACGGCGACATTTACCATGCATCGGGCGTGCAGCGCGAGCTGCGCAACCAGATGTTCCAAAGCGGCACCGAAGCCGCCGGCTTTGCCGGGCTGAAGTGGATGTACGAAGGCATCCGCCCTGCCACCCTGTTCCAGGAGGCCCCATGAACGCACCCCTGTCCACCGCCGCCGTGCGCGCGCAGCTCTACACCGAGATGTCGCCGCTGAACCTGACGCCCCTGTGGGAAGTGCTGCACGCATTGGTGCCGCCGCAACCGGCCACACCCTGCGTGAGCGCGCTGTGGAAGTACGAGCAGGTGCGCCCATTCCTCATGCGTGCGGGCGAAGCCATCACAGCGGACGAAGCCGTGCGCCGCGTGCTGATCCTGGAGAACCCGGCCCTGCGCGGCCAGTCGGCCATCACGCAGTCGCTCTATGCGGGGCTGCAGCTCATCCTGCCCGGCGAGGTTGCGCCCAGCCACCGCCATACGCAAAGCGCGCTGCGCTTCATCGTGGAAGGCACGGGCGCCTACACGGCGGTGGACGGCGAGCGCACCACCATGCGCCCGGGCGACTTCATCATCACACCCAGCTGGACGTGGCACGACCACGGCAATGAAGCGCACGGCCCCGTGGTGTGGCTGGACGGCCTGGACATCCCGATGATCCGGTTCTTTGACGCGGGGTTCGCGCAGAACGACAGCCGCAAATCGCAGGCCGTATCGCGCCCTGAAGGCACCAGCCTGGCGCGCTACGGCTACAACATGGCGCCGGTGCGCGGCAACGCCCCCTTTGGCGCCACCTCGCCCATCTTCAATTACCCCTATGAGCGCAGCCGCGAAGCGCTGGACCGGCTGGAGCGCGACGCACCGCTGGACGACTGGGACGGCTTCAAGCTGCGCTATGTCAACCCGCTCACGGGCGGCTCGCCCATGCCCACCATGGCCACCTTCATGCAGCGGCTGCCGCCAGGCTTTTCGGGCAACCCCTGGCGGCAGACAGACGGCGCCGTGTACAGCGTGGTGGAAGGCCAGGGCGAGATCGTGATCGAGCACGCCGGTATTCAAAGTACGCTGGCCTTTGGCCCGCGCGATCATTTCGTCGTGCCCTCGTGGCACACTGCGCGCTTCAAATCCGCCAGCGGCTGTGTGCTGTTCAGTTATTCCGACCGCCCGGTGCACCAGGCGCTGGGCATTCACCAAGAAGAAAGGTTGTCATGAGCTACGTTTTCAATCCCGAGGCGGTCACGTCCGTGCCGGTCGTTGGCCGTGCGGAACGCTTTCCGGTGCGCCGCGTGTACTGCGTGGGCCGCAACTACGAAGAGCATGCCAAGGAGATGGGCTTCACCGGCCGCGAGCCGCCGTTCTTCTTCCTCAAGCCCGCCAACGCCGTGGTACCGGTGGAAGCCGGCGCCACGGGCAGCATCGCCTACCCGCCCCTGACGAAAAACCTGCACCATGAAATTGAGCTGGTCGTGGCCATTGGCACGGGCGGCAAGAATATTTTGGCGGCTGACGCCCACAAGCACATCTTCGGCTATGCCGTGGGCCTGGACATGACCCGCCGCGACCTGCAGAACGAGATGAAAAAGCAGGGACGTCCTTGGTCCATCGGCAAGGCCTTTGACCAGTCGGCGCCCATCGGCCCGATCACGCCGGTGGCCGCTGCCGGTGACGTGGCCAACGCCGAAATCTACGTCCAGGTCAACGGCGCCGACCGCCAGCGCAGCAACGTGGCCAAGCTGATCTGGAACATCGGCGAAACCATCGAACACCTGTCTGCCGCCTGGGAGCTGCAGCCCGGCGACCTGATCTACACGGGCACCCCCGAAGGCGTGGCCGCCGTGGTGGCTGGCGACACCCTGGTGGGTGGCGTGGGCGGCCTGGGCACGCTGACCGTAAAAATCGCCTGAAACCGCAGGGTTTGAGGGAAAGCCCCGAAGTCCGGGGCGCCATTCATACGTTAACTTACGGTCATCACTTACGGAGCCTTCCATGCTGCAACGTCGTACCCTTCTCAAGACCTCCGCCGCCGTGGCGCTGGGCGCGCCTGGCCTGAGCGGCCTGGCCCAGCAGTCGGTCACCCTGAAGTTCCACACCTTCATGGCGCCCATGTCCAACGTCTGGCTGGGCATGCACAAGCCCTGGATGGACAAGGTCGAAAAGGAGTCGGGCGGGCGCATCAAGTTTGACGCCTATCCGGCCATGCAATTGGGTGGTACGCCGGTGCAGCTGTACGACCAGGCCCGCGACGGCGTGGTGGACATCGTCTGGACGCTGCCGGGCAACACGGCTGGCCGCTTCCCGCGGGTGGAAGTGTTCGAGCTGCCGTTCATGATGAACAACGCCGAAGCCACCTCCAAGGCCTATTGGGAGTATGTGCAGACCATGGCACCCGATGAGTTCAAGGACACCCAGGTGCTGGCACTGCATGTGCACGGCCCGGGCATGTTCCACTCCAAGGACAAGCTCATCAAGACACCGGCCGACCTCAAGGGCATGAAAGTTCGCGGGCCCACGCGCCAGGTCACCAAGATGCTGGCGTCGGTGGGCGCCACGCCCGTGGGCATGCCGCTGCCCGCCATCACCGATGCGCTGTCCAAGGGCACGATCGACGCCTGTGTCATCCCCTGGGAAGTGGTGCCGTCGATCAAGGTCAACGAGCTGACCAAGTTCCACAGCGAATTCCCGGCCAACAAGCCCGCGCTGTACACCACCACCTTCGTCATGGCCATGAACAAGGCCAAGTACGACGGGTTGGCGCCTGACCTCAAGAAAGTGATCGACGCCAACTCCGGCCTGGCCACGTCGGCGTGGCTGGGCAAGACGCAACAGGGCAACGACGCCCCCGGCCGCAAGACGGCCTCGGACCGCAACAACACCATCTACCAGGTGACGGATGCCGACACCGAGGCCTTCCGCAAGCTGTCCAGCCAGATTGACGAGGAATGGGTGGCCGACATGAACAAGCGCAACTTCGACGGCAAGAAGCTGCTGGAGACCGCGCGGGCCCTGATTGCCAAGCACGGCAAGGCCTGAGCGGCCTGCTCAATTGAAAGGGCTCCGCAAGGAGCCTTTTTTCTTTTCACCTTAAACTGCCCGCATGCTGCGCAGCCCCATCAAACACTGCAGGAACTGCGGCTCCGCCGTCATCTACCGCGTCCCCGACGACGGAGACACCAAGGAGCGGGCCGTTTGCCCCGCCTGCCACACCATCCACTACGAAAACCCGCTCAATGTCGTGGGGACCGTGCCCGTGCTGGGCGACCGCGTGCTGCTATGCAAGCGCAACATCGAGCCGCGCTGGGGCAAATGGACGCTGCCGGCGGGCTTCATGGAACTGGGTGAGACCACCGCACAGGGCGCGGCCCGTGAAACCGACGAGGAAGCCGGCGCGCAGTTTGAAATGGACGAACTGTTCACCGTCATGAGTGTGCCGCGGGTCGGACAGGTCCACCTGTTTTACCGCGCCCGGCTGCTCAGCGACCAGTTCAACCCCGGCACCGAAACCATCGAGGCACGGCTGTTCACCGAGGCCGAGGTGCCGTGGGAGGACATCGCCTTTCGCACCGTCAAGGAGACGCTGGAGCACTATTTCGCCGACCGGCGCGCGGGCCGCTTCGTGCTGCACACGCTGGACATCGTCTAGCGCCTGGCAGCGGCTTACTGCGGACCCACCCGGACCTTGCTTTCCTCGCGCAGCTTGGCCTCCTCGCGGCGCTTGACGCACACCGGGTGGCTCTGGAACGAAGCGCGCTCGCATTGCTCCTTGAGGCAGAACTCCTTGGACAGGAACATCTTGTCCTTGCAGGCGTCGTTGGGGCTGCCTGCGGCGGCCACCGGTGCTGGCGGCGCAGACGGGGTGGCTGTGCGGGGCTGGGTTTCACGCGGCGGCTCGGCCACGGGAACAGGCACCACGGGTGCAGTCGCGGCCACCACGGGCGCTGACGCGGCTTTGGCGACGCGGGGCTGGCTGGCCGCGCGCTGCGGGCGCGGTGCCGAGGCCGGCCGCGATGCGGCGGAAGCCGCAGGCACAGCGGCTACCAAGGCGGCGGACGCCGCGGGCGCGGCTGGCGAGGATGCAGGTGCGGAAGCCACGTCTGCACCAACAGGCGCCGAAGCCGCTGGCTGCGGCCCCGCTGCAGAGTTGGCCCCGCTGCCCCCACGCCCCAACACCATGAAAGCGGCAACGCCCAGGACCACCACAGCTGCAGCGCCGGCCAGCATCAGTTTGCTGGACGATTGGGCGGGCGCGGCAGCAGCTGGCGCGGCAACCGGGGGCGCAACTGGCGGTGCCGTGGCCGCCGCAGGGGCTGACGCGGGCGCGGCGGCCGTCACCTGAACCGTAGGTGCCACCACGGCCGGCGTGGACGGCACGGCGGTTGCATCGGGCAGCTGCGGCGCGGCAGCGGACGTCACCGGTGCGGGCGATGGCGCGGGTGCCGTGGCCGCTGGCTGGGACAGCGGCTGCGACAGATCCGTGCGCAGAAGGCGAGTCGCCTCCAGATCCTGCTCGGGTGGCAGCGTGCCACTCAGCACGGTCTGGTCAGGCGAGCTGCCGCCCGTGAGCTTGCGCAGCCGCCGGCGCGCCAGGTCGCCGTAGATGCCGGAGGGGAACTTGGCCAGGAACATCTCCAGCTCTTCCGGATCGGTCGAGTCCTTGATGTCTTTCCAGTAAACCAGCTCCAGCTCCTGCGTGACGGTGGCCGAGGTCGCGGAGGTAGCCGACGTCGCGGACGTGGCGCTGGTGGCCGATGTGCCGGAGGTGCCGGTGCCAGCCGACGTGCCGCGCGAGCCCGTCGCATCAGGCAGCGGCTTGCGCTGCGGGTCGGCGGGTGGCACCACCGTGGCGTCCTCGGCGCGGCGGATGGCGGACTGCAAAGCCGTGGCAAAGTCGCGCGCCGTGGCAAAGCGCTCGTCGCGGTCCTTGGCCAGTGCGCGCGCGACCACGGCGTCAATGGCGGCCGGCAAGCGCGCGTTGTAAGCGCTGGGCGCCTGCGGCGTGTGGCCAATGATCTGGTGGATGATGGAAAAGTCGTTGTCGCCGTCAAACGGCCGGCGGTCGGTCAGCAGCTGGTACAGCACCACGCCCACTGAAAACAGGTCGGCGCGTGCATCGATCTTCTGGCCCTGCACCTGCTCGGGCGACATGTACTTCAGCGTGCCCACCATGCTGCCCTGCGTGCGGGTGGCTTCGCCGGAGTCCTGGATGCGTGCCACGCCGAAGTCAGTGAGCTTCACGCGCCCGCCCGGCTCAATCAGCAGGTTGGCGGGCTTGATGTCGCGGTGAACGATACCGGCCTTGTGGGCATAGTCGAGCGCTGACAGCAGGTCGCGGATGATCTTGAGCGACTGCTCCAGCGAATAGCGCACGCCCCGGTCCAGGTGGTGCTTGAGGTCGTCACCCTGGATGAACTCCATGACCAGGAAGGCAATATCACCATCACGGTCGGAGTCATAGACACTGACAATGTTGGGGTGCTGCAGCCGCGCGGCCGATCGCGCTTCGGTCCGAAAGCGCGCCTCGTATTCGGCAGCGGCTTCCTCGGACAGGTTCTCGACCTTGACGGTCTTGATGGCAACGCGCCGGTCCAGGTTCGGGTCCCGGCCCTCATACACGATGCCCATGGCACCCTTGCCAAGCACGCGGATCAGATCGTATCGGCCAAGCTTCTTGAGACTCACGGCGGCGGGGTGGGGGTGGTGAGAGGAAAAATGATTCTAACTGTGTGCGCCCGCCATCCTATGCACGCACATCATTTTGGCCGCGTGGCCGGATCGCGCTTGATACGCATGCTCTCGTGCAGATAGGCTTCCGTGAAGTACTTGCCCAGCAGGCGCTGCAGCCAGCGCGGCATGTCGGCGCCCTGCTCCTCGTGGAACTTCTCGTAGGCGTCCCACAGGCGGGCGCTGCCGAACAGCAAGCTGCCCGCGCCGGGCAGGTGCTTTTTCAGCTCGTCCGGCGACAGCTCGCGCAACGTGCCCTCCACCACGGCGCGCGCGGCCACGCTCATGGCCTGGTCGTGCGCGCGCAGCTCCACCAGCAATTCACTTAAAGCGCGTTCGGGCGGGATGAAACCGATGGACGCAGCGCGCCCGCCCAGCAGGTATTGCAGGCGGGTGTCATCGGGCCAGTCGGTCTTCAGGGGGTTGTTGTCCTTGACGGCGACCATGGTGCGGTCTTCCGCGCGCAGATCACGTTTGAGTTCGGCCTTGGACGCGTGCAATTCCATCAGGCCCAGCAAGGCCAGGCGTACCAGCCGGCCCATGTCTTCCAGCTCGCCTTCGCCGAGGGCACCGACACGCGCCGGGTCTAGGCCGGCGCCGCGCAGGAAGGCCGCCATCTCGCCGCCCGGTGGCAGGGCCGCACCGGCCTGCAGCGGCTCGCCGGCGCGAGAGCCCGGACCGAACGTGGAGTCAAAGCCCCATTCGCCAAAAGGATCGTCTTCGGCTGGCGGCTCGACGGCCGCCAACGCCGCTGGTTGCGTGAGGCTGTCATCCGATACGGCGCTGTGGCTGAAGCCTGAGGCTTCGCGGTCAAATACCGCCCATGGATCATCCTGCTCGGGCGGGGCCGCGGCCACGGCGGCCAGCACCTTGTAGTCACCCAGCTTGAGCAACTGCCCATGCGGCAGCACACCGCAGGCGCCCGGGGGCGCCTCGCCAAACGGAAGCTCCACGCCATTGACGACGGACAGCACGCGGAAATGGAGTTCGTCCGCATCGCACCAAACAGCCAAGTGGCGGCGCGACACATTGCGCCGGGGGTCCGGCAGGCAGATGTCGCAGTCGGCGTCGCGGCCCAGCACCAGCTCGGGCTGCCCCGCGGCGAGCACCCGCCGGTCATCGATGCCGGGACCACTGACGTGAAGATCGACTGCCATGAGAGACGGTTCAGGCCGGCTTCAGGCCCGAACCGAAAACATGACCAGCGGCGCGCTCTCGGCATCGCGCTCGCAGCCCAGTGCGATCTGGCCACTGCCAACCAGATAGCACTCGGTTCGCCGAAGCACCACGGGTTCGGTCTGGTTGCCCACGTACACCCAGGTGCCAAAGCTGGACGCGTCGTTCAGCACAAACTGGCCCCCCCGCCATTCCAGCGTGGCATGCACGCGCGACACGCGCGAGTCATTGAGCGACAGCGACGCCGTGGTGGCACGGCCGAGCGTGAGCTTGTCACCGCGCGGATCCAGGCGCAGCGTCTGGCCGGCGGCGGAGATCTCAAGGAACATGTCGCGGGCAGCCTTCAGCATGGAGGCGCCCATGATGGTGGCGTCAGCATCGCGGTCCACCTGCCAGTCCACGCGGAAAACTTCGGTGGCTTCGGCCTTGCCGCGCAGGTACATGGGGCCAATGCTGCGCAGTTGTGCCTGCTGCAGGGGCGCCAGGGCGTCACGTACGCGCTGCGATGTGAGGATCTGTTCGGCGCCGGCAAGGTCTGACAGGCGCGCCGCGCTGTTGACGGCGTCTCCGAAGCAGTCCCCGTCGATTTCAACGACCTCGCCGCACTCCACACCCATCTGCATTTGCACGGGTGCGCCATGACCGCCGGGATACACGGGCTTTTCCTGCAGACGCTTCTGGATAGACACGCACGCGGCAAGCGCATCGCCTTCACCGGGGAACACGACGAAAAGACCATCGCCCAGGAGCTTGACGACACGGCCTCGGTGCTGCTCGAATGTCTTGCTCAATGCCGAGGTGAGTTGCGTGACAAACCGGGATGCGGTGGCGTCACCCAGCCGCTCAAAGATGCCGGTGCTTCCCACGAGGTCAGCAAAAACAACGGTCGTCGCCATGGGGCATGAGCATAAAAGAAAAGGGTTAGCAGGCAATGCCTGCTAACCCTTTGAATGAATGGTCGGCGTGGCGGGATTCGAACTCGCGACCCCTTGCACCCCATGCAAGTGCGCTACCAGGCTGCGCTACACGCCGACAAGCCTCACATTATAGCGTGTGCTTAGTACGCAGCCGACAGAAGATCACGAATCTCTGACAATTCCCTGCGAACAAACAGAAGTTTTTGCGACGCGGGTGAGTTGTCGTCCTCCGCGCCCAGGTCTTCGAATTCGTCAAAACCGGAGTCTTCGACCTCGATGACCTCCACGCCTTCGAGCATCACTTCACCGGCCTTGCGCTTGTCACGTTCACCCTGCACCAGTTCCTGCAGCTTGTTGCGCGCACCACTGATGGTGAAGCCCTGGTCGTACAGGAGGTCACGGATGCGGCGGATCATGAGCACCTCGTGGTGCTGGTAATAGCGGCGATTGCCGCGGCGCTTCATGGGGCGCAGCTGGGTAAACTCCTGCTCCCAATACCGCAGCACGTGCGGCTTCACGCCGCACAGGTCACTCACCTCACCGATGGTGAAGTAGCGCTTGGCGGGGATGGATGGGAGGGCTTTCTCCATTGAAATCAATGTTGTACAAGGGAAAGCTCCTAGGTTACTCTAAGACAGCCGCGCATGCAAAGGCTGTACGCGCGGCCGGCGCCAACTGTTGCGTTTCAGGTGATCCCGAAAAGTCAGGCCGCCTCGGGCGCATCTCCCTGGATCTGTTCCTTGAGCTTGTGGCTCGCATGGAACGTCACCACGCGGCGCGCTTGGATGGGGATGGCCTCGCCGGTGCGCGGATTGCGCCCGGGCCGCGGCGCCTTGGTGCGGATCTGGAAATTGCCAAAGCCCGAAATCTTGACGTCGTTGCCTTCAACCAGGCTGTCTGCGACCAGATCGAAGAACGCATCGATCATGTCCTTGGACTCGCGCTTGTTCAAACCGATCTGCTCAAACAGCAGCTCCGCCAGCTGGGCCTTGGTCAGCGCCGGGGTTTCCAGGCTTTCAACTGCAAACTCCATGGTGTCCTCTTCTTTCGTTGTCTTCACGAACGTCATCGCGCCCTACTAGCCCCTGAGCCTTGCGCCCAGCTGGTTCACGATGCGCTCGACGACAGCCTTCACCGCCTGGTCAATCTGCTCGTCGGTCAGTGTGGCTTCGGCGCTGCCCAGGGTCAAGCGCACGGCCAGGCTCTTTTCGTCGGCGCCCAGGCCAGCGGACGCGGCCTTGGGCTTGTACACGTCAAACAGCATGGCATCGCGCAGCAGGCCACCGGTATCGGCCGCGCGCACCGCGTCCATCACCGCGCCATGGTTGACCGAATCAGCCACGATCACGGCGATGTCGCGCTCCGCCGGCTGGAACTTGGGCACCGTCTGGAAGGCGGCTACCGGTCGTGCCAGCACGGCATCCAGTTCCAGTTCAAACACCACCGGCGCATGGGCCAGCTCCCAACGCTGGCGCCAGCGGGGATGCAGTTCACCCACCACCCCCACCTGCCGACCGGCCAGCCAGATGCCGGCACAGCGGCCCGGGTGCAGCGCAGGATGCTGCGCGGGCTTGAACTCGGCCTGCACGGGCAGCAGCAAGGCCTGGACATCGCCCTTGACGTCAAAGAAATCGCTGGCCCCGCCCTTGCGCCCCCACTGAAGGCCATCGGGCTCGCCATAGGCCAGGCCCGCCACGCGCATGGGTTGGTGGATGCCGCGCACCGTTGTGTCGGTGGTGGCCACCGAAGCGTCGCGCAGGAACACGCGGCCCATTTCAAAGACACGCACCCGCTCGGCCTTGCGGTCCAGGTTGAACTTCAGCGCCTGCAGCAGCGAGCCCACCAGCGAGGAGCGCATCACGCTCATCTGGCTGGCGATCGGGTTGAGCAGGCGGATCGGATCAGCGTTGCCGGCCAGATCGCGCTCCCAGGCCTCTTCGACAAAGCTGAAGTTGATGGTCTCCTGGTAACCCAGCGATGCCAGCAGTCGCCGCACGCCAAAGCGGCTGCGGCGTGCTTCCGGCGCGAGCCTGGCGCTGATGGGTGCCAGCGGCGGCGTCGTGGGCAACTGGCCGTAGCCGATGATGCGCACCACCTCTTCGATGAGGTCTTCTTCGATGGCGATGTCAAAGCGGTACGGCGGTGGCGTGACAGTCAGCACGCCTGCGGCGGCGCTGACGGGCAGCCCCAGCCGTTGCAGCGCATCCACGCACTGTGCTTCATCCAGCGGCATGCCGATGACCTTGGCCGCGCGCGCCACGCGCAGCGTCACTGGCTTGCGCTCGGGCAGGTTGGCTGTCTGGTCGTCCATGGGACCGGCTTCACCGCCGCAGATGTCCAGGATGAGGCGCGTGATGCGCTCGATGTGCTCCACCGTCTGGCTCGGGTCCACGCCACGTTCGAAGCGGTGGCCTGCATCGGTGGAGAAATTGAAGCGGCGTGAGCGGCCCTGGATGGCCTGCGGCCACCAGAAAGCGGCCTCGACATAGACATTGCGCGTGTCGTCCGACACGGCGGTCGAGTCACCGCCCATGATGCCGGCCAGCGACTCGACCTGCCGGTCGTCGGCAATCACGCCCACGGCTTCGTCCACCGTCACCGTGTTGCCATTGAGCAGCTTGAGCTGCTCACCCGCCCTGCCCCAGCGCACGTCCAGCGTGCCGTGGATCTTGTCCAGGTCGAAGATGTGCGACGGGCGGCCCAGCTCGAACATCACGTAGTTGGAGATGTCCACCAGCGCCGTCACGCTGCGCTGGCCGCAGCGGGCCAGGCGGTCCACCATCCATTGCGGCGTGGCCGCGCGGGTATTCACATTGCGCACCACGCGGCCCGAAAAGCGGCCACACAGGTCGGGAGCGCTGATCTTGATGGGCAGCTTGGCGTCATGCACCACCGGTACCGGAGTGAACTGCGGACGCAGCAGGGGCGAGCCCGTCAGCGCCGACAACTCTCGTGCCACGCCATACACGCTCAACGCATGCGCCAGATTAGGCGTGAGCTTGAGCGTGAAGACCGTGTCGTCCAGCTTGAGCACGTCGCGCACGTTCGCGCCCAGTGCGGCGTCAGCGGCCAGCTCCAGCAGGCCGCCGTGGTCGTCGCTCAGCTGCAGCTCGCGCGCCGAGCACAGCATGCCCTGGCTTTCAACGCCCCGCAGCTTGCCGAGCTTGATCAGGAATGGCTTGCCGTCCTCTCCAGGCGGCAGTTCTGCCCCGACCAGAGCGCACGGCACCTTGATCCCCGCGCGTGCATTCGGCGCACCGCAGACGATATTGAGCAGCGCGCCCTGCCCCACATCCACCTGGCACACGCGCAGACGGTCGGCATTGGGGTGCTGCACCGCCTCGCGGATCTCGCCCACCACGATCTTCGTGAATGGCGGTGCCACGGGGTGCATGTCTTCGACTTCCAGCCCACCCATGGTCAGGGTGTCGGCCAGTTGCTCGGTCGTCAGCGGCGGGTTGCAGAATTCGCGCAACCAGGACTCGGGGAATTGCATGTTGTTTGCAGCTGGATGGGGTTAGCGGAACTGGCGCAGAAAGCGGATGTCGCCATCGAAGAACAGGCGCAGATCGTTGACGCCGTAGCGCAGCATCGTGAGCCGGTCCGGGCCCATGCCGAAGGCAAAGCCAATGTATTTCTCGGGGTCCAGCCCCATGTTGCGCACGACCGTGGGGTGCACCTGGCCCGAGCCCGCCACCTCCAGCCAGCGGCCCGCCAGCGGCCCGCTCTGGAACTGGATGTCGATTTCGGCGCTGGGCTCGGTGAACGGGAAGAAGCTCGGACGGAAGCGTAGGGCCAGGTCGTCGCTCTCAAAGAAGGTACGGCAGAAGTCCGTGAACACCACCTTCAGGTCCTTGAAGCTGATGTTCTCGCCCAGCCACAGGCCTTCGCACTGGTGGAACATCGGCGAATGTGTCGCATCGCTGTCCACACGGTAGGTACGCCCAGGACAGATCACGCGAATTTCAGGCATCGCACCACCGGCCTTCAGTGTTTCGGCGTGCTTCTTGACGTGCACATGGGCATAACGCACCTGCATCGGGCTGGTGTGCGGCCGCAGGTTGTAGGCAATGCCGTCATCACCCTGGATGTCCACATAGAACGTGTCCTGCATGGACCGGGCTGGGTGATTGGGCGGGTTGTTCAGCGATGTGAAGCTGTGCCAGTCGGACTCGATCTCCGGGCCATCGGCCACCTCGAAGCCCATGCTCGCGAAGATGAGTTCGATGCGCTCCAGCGTCAGGCTGACCGGGTGAAGTCCGCCGGGCTCGCGCATGCGGCCGGGCAGCGTCACGTCCAGCGATTCCGCCTGGAGCTGGCTTTCGAGTTCAGCATCGGCCAGGGCCTGGCGACGGGCGTTCAGCGCCGCTTCAATGGCCTGCTTGGCCAGGTTGATGGCAGCTCCGCGGGTCTTCTTTTCGTCCACGCTCAGGGCAGCCATGCCCTTCATCAGCTCGGTGATGCGGCCAGTCTTGCCCGTGAACTGTGCCTTGGCATTCTCAAGCTCCGCGGGGGTCAGCGCCGCGGCAAATGCGCTGCGTGCGCTGTCGACGATGGAATCCAGCTCATTCATAAAAACTCTTCAAATGAACAAGGGCTAGTGCCTTTCCAAGCGCTAGCCCTTGTTTCTGATGCGCAAGCCACTGCCGGTGAAGACAGTAGCCCCCCGTGAAAATCAAGCAGCCAGCTTGGCCTTGACTTGCTCCACGATGCCGGCAAAAGCGGCCTTGTCGTGCACGGCGATGTCAGCGAGCACCTTGCGGTCGATCTCGATGCCGGCCTTGCGGATGCCGTTGGCGAACTGGCTGTAGGTCATGCCCAGCTCACGGGCCGCCGCGTTGATACGGGCAATCCAGAGCTGGCGGAAGACGCGCTTCTTGGCGCGGCGGTCACGGTAGGCATACTGCCCAGCCTTCATCACCGCTTCTTTGGCGATGCGGAATACGTTGCCGCGGCGGCCGCGGAAACCTTTGGCCAGGGCCAGGACTTTCTTGTGACGGGCGCGGGCTGTTACACCACGTTTGACGCGAGGCATGTTGTTTCTCCTTGTTCGTCAGTTGATCAGATGCCGGTGCCGGGCAGCATGGCGGCCATGGAAACCATGTTGGTTTCATGAACCGACACCGAACCGCGCAGGTGGCGTTTGTTCTTGGTGGTCTTCTTGGTCAGGATGTGACGCTTGAAGGCCTGACCGCGCTTGACGGTACCACCGGGACGAACACGGAAGCGCTTTTTCGCGCTGCTCTTGGTCTTCATTTTGGGCATGTGAATGCTCCTTCTTGGTTGTGCTCGTGAGGCGCTGCAAACTCCTTGCAGGCTTGAAGCCCCGAGCCACTTGTCGCCCACCGGCGACCAACCGGTGAGCTACTGGATTTTTACGCTGCGGCTGCGGGAGCAGCTTCAGCGGCGGGTTTGGCAGGGCCACCCGGCTTTTTCTTGCCCGGCGCGATCATCATGATCATCTGCCGGCCTTCGAGCTTGGGAAACTGCTCGACGATGATGATGTCCGCCAGCTCGTCGCGGATGCGGTTCAACAGCGCCATGCCGATTTCCTGGTGCGTGATCTCGCGGCCCCGAAAGCGCAGCGTGATCTTGCACTTGTCACCTTCCGCCAGGAAGCGCCGGATATTGCGCATCTTGATGTTGTAGTCACCGTCGTCGGTGCCCGGGCGGAACTTGACTTCCTTGATTTCAATGACTGTCTGCTTGGCTTTCGCTTCCGCCGCCTTCTTCTGCTCCTGGTACTTGAACTTGCCGTAGTCCATCAAACGACAGACCGGCGGATTCGCCGTGGCAGCAATTTCAACCAGATCCACGTCCAGCTCACCCGCCATCCGCAAAGCTTCGGACAGACTGACGATACCCAGAGGCTCGTTTTCGGGCCCGGAGAGGCGGACTTCCGGGGCCATGATTTCCCGGTTCAGGCGGTGTTTGCGTTCCTCGCGGTGGCGGCGGTCGCGAAATTCAGTAGCGATGGTGACAGTCCTTCAAATTTTCTGCTACAAAAAGCGTAGCGAACACTGTTGACTCCACGCGGGCAAGAGCTTCATTGGCAAGAATCAGCTTTTGTTTTGGATGTCTTCAGCGATCTTTTGGGAGAACGCATCGAGCGACATCACACCGAGGTCTTTGTTACCCCGGGCGCGCACTGCAACAGCACCTGCTGCCATCTCCTTGTCGCCTACGACGACGATGAACGGCAGCTTTTGCAACGAATGCTCGCGTATTTTATACGTAATTTTCTCGTTGCGCAGATCCAGATCGACCCTAAGCCCTTGATTTTGCAGCGTTTTGGCCACTTTCCGGGCGTAATCGGCCTGGGAATCGGTGATATTGAGCACCGCCACCTGCACCGGCGCCAGCCAAGTGGGCAGCGCGCCCGAGTGCTGTTCGATCAGGATGCCGATGAAGCGCTCCAGGCTGCCGACGATGGCCCGGTGCAGCATCACAGGGCGATGCCGCGCGCCGTCCTCACCCACATATTCGGCGTCCAGCCGCTCGGGCATGGAGAAGTCCACCTGCATGGTGCCGCACTGCCATTGGCGGCCAATGGCGTCCTTCAGGGTGTATTCGATCTTGGGGCCGTAGAAGGCACCGTCGCCTGGGGCGATCTCGAACTCGCAGCCGGATGCACGCAAGCTTTCCATCAGCGCGTGCTCGGCCTTGTCCCAGCTCTCGTCCGAACCGATACGCTTTTCAGGGCGCGTGGCCACCTTGTAGATGATGTTGTCAAAACCGAAGTCCCGGTAGACCTTCTGCAGCAGCGTGGTGTAGGCCGTGCATTCGGGCAGGATCATGTCCTCGGTGCAGAAGATGTGGCCATCATCCTGCGTGAAGCCGCGCACCCGCATGATGCCGTGCAGGCCACCCGTGGGTTCATTGCGGTGGCACTGCCCGAATTCGCCATAACGCAACGGCAGGTCCCGGTAGCTCTTGATGCCCTGCTTGAAGATCAGGATGTGACCGGGACAGTTCATCGGCTTGAGCGCGTAGTCACGCTTTTCCGATTCGGTGGTGAACATGTTTTCGCGGTACTTGTCCCAGTGGCCCGTCTTTTCCCACAGCGTCTTGTCCAGCAGCTGCGGGCCCTTGACCTCCTGGTAGCCGTTGTCGCGGTACACGCGGCGCATGTACTGCTCCACCTCCTGCCAGACCGTCCAGCCCTTGGGATGCCAGAACACCACGCCGGGCGCATGGTCGTCGATGTGGAACAGGTCCAGTTCGCGGCCCAGCTTGCGGTGGTCGCGCTTTTCGGCCTCTTCCAGCATCGTCAGGTACTGCTGCAGTTCGTCCTTGGTGGCCCAGGCCGTGCCGTAGATGCGCTGCAGCATCTCGTTGCGGTGGTCGCCGCGCCAGTAGGCTCCCGCCACCTTCATGAGCTTGAAGAACTTCAGCTTGCCGGTGCTGGGCACGTGCGGGCCGCGGCACAGGTCCTCGAAGCCGCCTTCGCGGTACAGACTGACGTCTTCATTGCTGGGGATGCTCGCAATGATCTCGGCCTTGTAGTGCTCGCCCATGCCCTTGAAGTAGGCCACGGCCTCGTCGCGCGGCAACACGCGGCGCACCACGGGCTCATCCTTCGCGGCCAGTTCCGCCATGCGCTTTTCGATGGCCACCAGGTCTTCCGGCGTGAACGGCCGCTTGTACGAAAAGTCGTAGAAGAACCCGTTCTCGATCACCGGGCCGATCGTGACCTGCGCATCCGGAAACAGTTCCTTCACGGCATAGGCCAGCAGGTGCGCCGTGGAATGGCGAATGACCTCCAGGCCATCCGCATCCTTGGCCGTCACGATGGACAGGGGACTGTCCGCATGGAGGGTGTAGCTGGTGTCAACCACCTTGAAGCCCTCACCGCCTTCGGCGGGGACCTTGCCGGCCAGCGCAGCCTTGGCCAGGCCGGAGCCAATGGAGGCGGCCACCTCGGCTACCGTCACAGGACCGGGGTATTCACGTTGGGAGCCATCGGGGAGCGTGATCTTGATCATGTTCAAAAGGATTCAGAAAAAAACAAAGCGCGGTCGAATGCCGCGCTTGATCTGGGAACCTGGAGGGATTCAGTGCACGCGACTACGCGACCTCAGGGGGCCGTCCAACCTTCCGGTGTAGTTCGCGGTGTCATAACCAGGGTGCCTTTCTCGCTCTTGTACGCCCGCGTCGCGCAGGCCAGCGTGCATTTTAACCCGCCGGGATGAAGCCAGTGCCGTTGCAGCGCGGGCAGCCCGTGATGACGGTCTGTTTTTCGACTTCGAAGTTTTCGTTGATGTTCTCGCTGTCAATGCGAAGTTCGCCGGTGCCGCTGCAATCGGGGCAACGCACCTTGCTCAGGTCGCCGGCTTCAAAAACACCTGTCTTTTCGCTGGATGCACCCATGGCCGCCCCATCTTTGATGTGTATGCAACCCGTCACTCTACAGCCGAAAGCCCCAAAAACAAACCCCGTCTTCCCTGAGGGAAAGACGGGGTTGTTCCGGCGCCAGCGCCGCTATTTCTTACGCAGCCTTCTTGTCGTCGAAGAACTGCTCGTCTTCGGTCGAGCCCTTCAGCGCAGCCGTGGAGGCATTGGCTTCAATGGTGGTGGTGACCGAGTCAAAGTAACCCGTGCCCACTTCGCGCTGGTGCTTGACCGCAGTGAAGCCCTTGTCAGCAGCGGCGAACTCGGCCTGCTGCAGCTCGACGAAAGCCGTCATGTTGTTGCGGGCGTAGCCATAGGCCAGGTTGAACATCGAGTAATTCAGGCTGTGGAAGCCGGCCAGCGTGATGAACTGGAACTTGTAGCCCATGGCACCGAGTTCCTTCTGGAACTTGGCGATGGTGGCGTCGTCCAGGTTCTTCTTCCAGTTGAACGACGGCGAGCAGTTGTAGGCCAGCAGCTTGCCCGGGAACTTGGCGTGGATGGCATCGGCGAACTGCTTGGCGAAAGCCAGGTCGGGCGTGCCGGTCTCGCACCAGATCAGGTCGGCATACTCGGCGTAAGCCAGGCCGCGGCTGATGGCTTGTTCAACGCCGTTGCGGCTGCGGAAGAAGCCTTCCACCGTGCGCTCGCCGGTGAAGAAGGGCTTGTCGTTCTCGTCCACGTCGGTCGTCACCAGGTCGGCGGCTTCGGCGTCGGTGCGGGCCAGCAGGATGGTGGGGGTGCCCATCACGTCGGCAGCCAGGCGGGCAGCCACGAGCTTGGACACGGCTTCACGGGTGGGCACCAGCACCTTGCCGCCCATGTGGCCGCACTTCTTGGCGGCGGCCAGCTGGTCTTCAAAGTGAACGCCTGCGGCGCCGGCTTCGATCATGGACTTCATCAGCTCGAAAGCGTTCAGCACGCCGCCGAAGCCGGCTTCCGCATCGGCCACGATGGGGGCAAAATAGTCGATGAAACCCTCGTCGCCCTGGCTCTTGCCCTCGCTCCACTGGATCTGGTCGGCGCGGGTGAACGTGGCGTTGATCTTCTTGACGACCTTCGGCACCGAGTCCACCGAGTACAGCGACTGGTCGGGGTACATCTCGCCATTGCTGTTGGCGTCGCCGGCGACTTGCCAGCCCGACAGATAGATCGCCTTCAGGCCAGCCTTGACCTGCTGCATCGCCTGGTTGCCCGTCAGCGCGCCCAGCGAGTTGACGAAGGGCTCGGTGTTGATCAGGTTCCAAAGCTTTTCAGCGCCGCGCTTGGCCAGCGTGTGCTCCACCTGCAGCGAACCGCGCAGCTTGACCACGTCGGCGGCGCTGTAGCCGCGCTTGATGCCCTTCCAGCGGGGGTTTTCAGCCCAGTCTTTTTCCAGGGCGGCGATCTGCTGTTCGCGGGTCAGGTGGGTCCAGTTGCTCATGGGTTCACTCCAAAGGGTTGTTGAATTCGATGGATGAACTTTAAGTCTTCTACAAGACTTTGAGAAGCTCTTGTGTCTTATATAAGAGATATTTTTATATTCAATTAAATCAACAACTTATCTATATATTTTCTCAATGTGGAAATTTATTTCTTGTATTGAGAAAAATTCTTGCGCCGCAGCATTTCAATTTTTCTCAATATGAAAAGCAATTTTCACATCATGGGATCTTGACGCCCCGTGACCCAGTCGCCCGAGGCAATCACCGGTTTGCCGGCCACCAACGCAGGGTTGATCTCGTAAACGATGCACGCCAGCGTGCGCCCTGCCACCTGCACGCTGATGTCGCGCTTGGCGTATTCATTGGTCTGCTGTGGGTACAGCTCCTCGATTTCATCCAGCACCCGCTCCAGTTGTGGCGAGATCTCATACACCTCGCCTTGCACTTCGCCGGGGCCACCCAGCAGAACACCCGGGTACCGGCCAAAGTGGTACATGGTGCCAGGGATGCGCGCCGCGCCCACCCAGCGCGGCGCGGGGCTCAGGCGGGTGATGTCGTTGTCGTCGCCGCGGCGAAGGGTTCCATAGACAAAAACGTGGCGCGGTGTGTCGGGGGCTTGGGGCATGATCGGCGGCTTGTTGAACAGGCAATACAAAAGGCAAGTCTAGTGAATCGTCCGCCCCCTGCCCGTTGGCTGGCGTATGCTTGCCTGGCCCTGAGCATGTCCCTCGTGGGCAGCTATGTGGCCCTGTCCAAGCCCCTGGCCGCGGCAATTCCCGTATTTCTGCTGGCGTGGCTGCGTTTTGGGATTGGCGGGCTGGCCATGCTGCACTGGCTGCGCAAGCCGGCGAACGAATCACCCATGACGGCGCAGACCCGCCAGTTGGTGTTCCTGGAATCGTTCCTGGGCAACTTCCTGTTTTCCATCTGCATGCTGTACGGCGTGAGCATGACCAGCGCCGTGTCCGCCGGCGTGATCATGGCGTCCATCCCCGCTGTGGTGGCCCTCATGAGCTGGGCCTTCCTGCGTGAACGTATCGGCCCTCGCATCTGGGCGGCGGTGGCATGTGCCGCGGTGGGGATCGGCCTGCTGGCACTGGCCGGGCCGTCCGCGCACGGCGCCAGCAACCCAACGGCCGTGCCCGCGATGGCCTGGCTGGGCAACCTGCTGGTGTTCGGCGCCGTGATCTGCGAGGCGTCGTATGCGGTCATCGGCAAGAAGCTGACCGGCGTGCTGGGCCCGCGGCGCATCACGGCGCTCATCAACCTGTGGGGCTTTGCCCTGGTCACGCCCTTTGGCCTCTACATGGCCTGGCGCTTTGACTTCACCGGCGTGCAGCCGGGCATCTGGCTGCTGCTGGTGTTTTACTCGCTGGCGGCCAGCGTGTGGACGGTATGGCTCTGGATGACGGGCTTGAAGGTGGTGCCGGCCGCGCAGGGCGGCGTGTTCACCGTGATGCTGCCGGTATCTGCGGCGCTGGTGGGTGTGTTTGTGTTGGGTGAAAGCCTGGGCCCCGCGCAGCTGGCCGCGTTCGGCATCGCGCTGGTGGGCGTGGTGCTAGCCACGCTGCCGGCCAGGGCGGGCGCTACTTCCCCGTAACCTTGCGGATCGCTGGCTTGATGTTCTCGCGCCGGGCCGGCAGCACGGTGGCGTTCTCGCGCGGCGCGTTCAGCACGATGGACGTGGATGTTTCCGTGAGGATGCAGAACTTCGTCACCACCGCATCCAGGTGTTCCACGTCGATCACGGCTATCTCCAGCGTCCAGCTGTCCTCGCCGGTCACGTTCCAGGCGTTCACCACCTCGGGCGTCTGCTCGATGAGCTTGACCACGCGCGCATATTCGGCACGGCCCACGCGCACCAGCGCACGGATGCCGTAGCCCAGGCGCTTGTAGTCCACCTCGGCGCGGTAGCCCTTGATCACGCCCTGCAGCTCCAGCTTGCGCACGCGCTCAGCCACCGCGGGCTGGCTCAGGTGCACCCGCCGGCCCAACTCGGCCATGGTGATGCGGGCGTCGGCCTGCAGCTCGGCCAGAATGCGGCTGTCGTAGGCATCGAACTCAGAAACTTCGGTCATGTTGGTCTGGAATTTTGAAAATTAAGGCCACGGAGGCCTGACACCTTCAATCATGCATGGCCGGGCAGGCCAGCGCAATCTAGGATTGGCCGCATGAACACCGCCACCCTGCCGCTGGCCAAGAAGGCCCCTTCCCTGCTCATTCCCGCCTTGCTGGCCTGCTACCTGGTCTGGGGCTCCACCTACCTGGCCATCCGGTTCGCGCTGGTGAGCTTTCCGCCGTTTTTCCAGATGGGCTCGCGCTTCCTGGTCGCGGGCGCCCTGCTGATGGCCGGGGTGCGCTGGCGCGGCGGCGCCTGGCCCAACCTGGCGCAGTGGCGCAACGCGCTGGCCGTGGGCACGCTGATGCTGGGCGGCGGCATGGGGCTGACGGCCGCCGCCACCGTGCACATCGGCTCCGGGCTGGTCGCCACCTTCATTGCCGTCGTGCCCATGATGGTCTGCGCCTGGGGCCTGCTGTTTGGCCAGCGGCCCAGCCGGCTGGAACTGCTGGGCATGGCCGTCGGCCTGGCCGGCGTGGTGCTGCTGGTACGCGGTGCCAGCTTCTCGGCGGCGCCGGTGGGCATCGCCTGCATCACTGGCGCCACGCTGGCCTGGTCGCTGGGCTCAGTGCTGTCCACCACGCGGCTGCCGCTGGCTTCGGGGCCAGCCGGCTTTGCCAGCGAAATGTTGTGTGGCGGCGCGATGTTGATGCTGATAGCTCTGGTACTGGGTGAGCAGCCCGCATGGCCGCCCACGGCGCTGGCGCTGGGTGCGTGGGCCTACCTGGTGGTGTTTGGCTCGCTGGTCGCGTTCAGCGCCTACCTGTACCTGCTGGCCCATGCATCGCCCGCGGTGGCCACCAGCTACGCCTTTGTGAACCCGCTGATCGCGCTTTTTCTGGGTGTGGTGTTTGCCTCGGAGGCCGTCTCGGGCGGCGAATGGGTTGCCTGCGGCGTGATCCTGACCGGCGTTTTGCTGATCTTCAGAGGGAAAACGGCTTGAAACACGAATGAAAAAAACAACACGCCAGAGGGAAAAATGCGCTTTTTCGCTTGGAAACGCGTTTTTTCTCCAGTAGCATCCGCAGTGCCAGTGAGAGTGAAGATTCCCATTGGTGATTAATCAACTTCTAGAAGGAAATTCAATCATGGCAACTGCAAAGAAAGCTCCGGCAAAGAAGGCGCCCGCAAAGAAGGCCGCTCCTGCCAAGAAAGCCGCCCCGGCCAAGAAGGCCGCTCCGGCGAAGAAGGCCCCGGCCAAGAAGGCTGCACCGGCAAAGAAGGCCCCTGCCAAGAAGGCCGCTCCGGCGAAGAAAGCTGCTCCGGCCAAGAAGCCCGCAGCCAAGAAGGCCCCCGCCAAGAAGCGCACCCCCAACGCTGCGTTCATGAAGGCCCTGACCCCCAGCGCCGCTCTGGCCGCCGTGGTGGGCGCCAACCCGCTGCCCCGCACCGAAGTGGTCAGCAAGCTGTGGACCTACATCAAGAAGAACGGCCTGCAGGACAAGATGAACAAGCGCATGGTCAACGCCGACGCCAAGCTGAAGGAAATCTTCGGCAAGGCCCAAGTGTCCATGTTCGAGATGGCCGGCCTGATCGGCAAGCACGTCAAGTGAAGTGCTGAAGCGTAGGGCGAGGGGCCCCACTCAGTGGGGATCGACCAGCGCAAGCGCTTCGCAAAAAAAGCCGGCTCGATGCCGGCTTTTTTTTGCCCGAGTACCACTCACTTTTTCTTCAAAGCCGCCTCGGTGATCGCGCTCAACGTGCCGCGCGTGGTGATGACCTCCGGGTCCAGCGTCACCTCGATCAGGGTGCCGTTTTCACGGGCCAGCGCCGCGACCAGCTCCGGCTCGAACTGGTCCGTGCGCGTGATGCGCACACCGGCATAGCCATAGGCACGCGCCAGCGCGGCAAAGTCAGGGTTGTTCAATTGCGAGCCGCTGACATGTTGCGGGTACTCGCGCTCCTGGTGCATGCGGATGGTGCCGTACATGCCGTTGTTCAGCAGGACGATGATGCTCTTGCCGCCATGCTGCACGGCCGTGGCCAGCTCCTGGCCGTTCATCAGGAAATCGCCGTCGCCGGCGATGGTGAACGCCGTGCGGCCGCTCACGATGCTGGCCGCAATGCCGGCTGGCACGCCGTAGCCCATGGCGCCCACCGTGGGTGCAAGCTGCGTCTTGAAGCCCTTGGCCAGACCATGGTGGCGATAAAAGCGGTGGACCCAGCTGGCGAAGTTGCCCGCGCCGTTGGTCAGCACCGCATCCGCCGGCAGGTGCTTTTGCAATACAGCCACGATGGCCGGCATGTCGACCACGCCGCGAGGCGTGTCTACAGGCAGGCCGGGCAGCGGCTGCGGCACCAGGTTGGCTTCGTAGTCGGCGTGGCATGCGCCGGCCCATTCCTCCCACACCACCGACGGTGGCGCGGTCAGCACTTCCAGGCTGCGCGCGGCGGCGTTCATGGTGGCGTTGATCGCCAGGTCGGCCTGGTACACGCGGTTGAGTTCCTCGGCGCTTGCGTGGATGTGCACCAGCTTCTGCGCGGCCTTGGGTGGCGTGAGCAGCGTGTAGCCGTTGGTCGTCATCTCCCCCAGGCGCGGGCCGATGGCGATGATCAGGTCGCTTTCCTTCACCCGCGCGGCAAGCCTGGGGTTGATGCCAATGCCCACGTCACCCGCGTACAGCGGGTGGAAGTTGTCAAACGTATCCTGGAAGCGGAATGCATTGCCCACCGGCAGCTTCCAGTTCTCGGCAAAACGCTGCAGCGCCTGCGCGGCCTGCGGCGTCCAGCCGCCCCCACCCGCAATCACAAAAGGCCGCTGCGACGCCAGCAGCATCGCGCGCAGCTGGCGCAGCGCGCCTGGGTCGCTCCAGGCCTGCACCGCCTCCACGCGCGGCAGCGGCGTGGCGTCCACCGTGCGCGTGAGCATGTCTTCGGGCAGCACCAGCACCACGGGACCGGGGCGGCCGTTCATGGCGGTGGCAAAGGCGCGGGCCACGTATTCCGGAATGCGGGCCGGGTCGTCAATGCGCTCCACGCGCTTGGCCATGCCCTTGGTGCTGGGGCCGAAGAATGCGCCGTAGTCCACCTCCTGGAAGGCCTCGCGGTCACGCTGGTCACTGGCCACGTCGCCCACAAACAGCACCAGGGGTGTGGAGTCCTGGAACGCGGTGTGCACCCCGATGGAGGCATTCGTGGCGCCCGGCCCGCGCGTCACGAAACACACACCGGGCCGGCCGGTGAGCTTGCCGTGCGCTTCGGCCATGAAGGCAGCGCCGCCCTCTTGCCGGTTGATGATGAACTTGATCCGATCACCCAGCGCGTGAAAGCCGTCGAGTGCGGCAAGATAGCTTTCCCCAGGTACGCCAAACACATGGGTAACACCCTGGGCGACCAGGCATTCAACGAGCAGATGGCCAGCAAGCCGGGACACAGGTTGGGGCATGTGGATTGACTTTATTAACGTTTCAGTGAATTATTAAGCCATGACCCGAGAGACAGCCCCGGCCACGGAAGAGCGGCTACGCGATGCCGACCGCTCGCAGAACACCATCCTAGCAGCGGCCCGCGACGAGTTTGCCGAGTACGGCCTGGGTGGCGCGCGCATGGACCGCATTGCCGAACGGGCGGGCCTGAACAAGCGGCTGATCTACTACTACTTCGAGGACAAGGAGAAGCTGTTCGAGGCCGTGCTGGAGCAGGCCTACCTGCACATCCGCGAGGCCGAACGCGCCCTGAAGCTGCTGGACCTCAAGCCCGCCGACGCGATCCGCCGGCTGGTGGAGTTCACCTGGAACTACTACCTGGACCACCCCGAGTTTCTGACCCTGCTCAACAGCGCCAACCTGCACAAGGCGCGCCACCTGCAGGGCTCCGAGCGCGTGCGCGAAATGAACTCGCCGCTCATTGCCATGCTGGGCGAGATCCTGGAGCGCGGCCGCAAGGAAGGCAGTTTTCGCGGCGGCATCGACCCGGTGCAACTGTATGTGTCGATCGCCGCGCTGTCGTACTTCTACCTGTCCAACAGCTTCACGCTGTCGTCGATTTTCGGACGCGACCTGCTAGCGACCAAGGCGCGCAGCGAGCGCCTGTCCCACATGTGCGACGTGATCCTAGGGTATGTACTTAGAAACTGAGGCGCCAGGTGAATTGACCCGTCCTGGGGCGATTTCTACAATTCACCCGTTAGTGAATTAATACCCAGGAGACATCCGCATGAAATCCGCTTTGCCTGTTCGTGGCCTGTTTGTGGCCAGCCTGCTCGCCCTCGCCGCTGGCGCCGCCATGGCGCAATGGAAGCCCACCAAGCCCATCACGCTGATCGTGCCCTGGGCGCCGGGTGGCTCCACCGACCAGGTCACGCGCGTGACCGCGGCCGAGCTGGAAAAGCACTTGGGCCAGAAGATCGTCATCATGAACCAGCCCGGCGCATCGGGCTCGGTGGGCACCAAGAACGCGATGGAAGCGCCCAAGGATGGCTACACCTGGACCGCAGGCGGCGCCAAGGACCTGGGCACTTACAAGGTGCTGGGCATGCTGGACACCTCCGCCAGGGACTGGAACCTGTACCTGAACGTGGCGCACATCGCCGTGGTGGGCGTGAACGCCGATACGCCCTACAAGACCATGAAGGAACTGCTGGACGCGATGAAAGCCAAACCGGGCCAGATTTCCGTGGCCACGGCCGGTGTCAACTCCAGCGGCCACTCGGCCATTGAAGCCATTGCGGGCGCGGCCGGCGTGACGTACAAGCACGTCACCTATGACGGCGGCGCGCCCGCTGCCGTGGCAGCGGCCTCGGGCGAAGTGCAGGTCACCACCCAGTTGGCGGCCGAGCAGACCGACATGATCCGCGCCAAGAAGATCCGTCCGCTGGCGGTGGTGGGCGACAAGTCGATCGAGATCGAGGGCTTTGGCACCATCCCGCCGCTGTCGGCCACGATTGCCGGCTTCAAGGACCCGATCAACTATTTCGGCATCTTCGTCCCCAAGGGCGCACCGGCTGAAGTGGCGCAGACGCTGGACAAGATCTGGGCCACCGAAATGGTCAAGAACGAGGCGCTCAAAAAATACGCCCAGTCGCGCGGCGCCATGTTCGCGCCCATGGCTGGCGAAGATGCACAGAAAGCCGTGTTCCCGGCCATCCAGTCTTATGCCTGGACGCAGCAGGCCGCCGGCAAGGCCAAGGTGTCGCCTGACACCGTGGGCATTCCCAAGCCCTGATACCGCACACAGGAACACACCATGAGCGAGGGCGGCAAGACCGCCCGCTCCGACCTTCTGGGCGGCGCGGGCTGGGCAGGGTTTGGCCTGTTGATCGTGACGGAGGCGCTGCGCATGGACCGTTTCACGTCCATGGGGGCCACGCTGTACACCATGCCGGGCTTCGTGCCGGGCATCATCGGCAGCCTCATCACCCTGCTGGGTGCGGTGCTGATGCTGCGCGGCTGGCAGCGCAGCAGGGCCGAAGGCAAATCGCCTGACGCCAGCACCAGCACCGAGCCGGTGGTGAACCGCCGCGTGGGCTTCACGCTGGCGCTGTCGCTGGTGTATGCGGGTGCGCTGCTGGGCCGCGCGCCGTTCTGGCTGGTCACCGGGCTGTTCGTCGTCGCCTTCACGTGGCTTTTCGCGCCCGAGGGCCAGCCCGCCGCCCGGCGCTTGGTGGCCGCCGTCATCGCGGGCATCGTCACCAGCGCGGTCGTGACCGTGGTGTTCCAGCATGTGTTCCTGGTCCGCCTGCCCTGAGGGATGAGCCTGCATGTTTGACGGAATCGTCCTCTTTGGTGAATCCATCGCGCGCTTTGGCACGCCCGAGATCATCTTCTACGCCCTGCTGTCGTCGCTGGTCGGCGTGATCATGGGCGCCCTGCCCGGCCTCACGGCCACCATGGCGCTTGCGCTGATGACCACGCTCACGCTCAAGCTGCCGCCCAGCCAGGCGCTGCTGATCCTGATCTGCACCTATGTGGGCTCCATCTACGGCGGCTCGCGGTCGGCCATCCTGCTGAACATCCCCGGCACGCCGGCATCGGCCGCGTCATGCCTGGACGGCTATGCCCTGGCGCGCCAGGGCATGGCGGGGCGGGCCATGGGCATCGCCACCACGGGTTCGGTGCTGGGCACGCTGATCGGCATGTTCTTCCTGGCCGGCTTCACGCCCATCCTGGGCGGGCTGGCGCTGAAGTTCGGCGCCTACGAGTTTTTCTGGCTCGCCCTGTTTGGCGTGATCATTGCCGGCACCCTGACCGGCGACGATCCGCTCAAGGGCTGGATTGCCGGCATCGCGGGCCTGTTCATCGCCGGCATCGGCCAGGAGCCGCAGTACGCCTACGAACGCTTTTCATGGGGCGTGCGCGACCTGGCCGGCGGCATCCAGCTGGTGCCCGCGCTGGTCGGCGCGTTCGGCTTTGCCGAGCTGCTGACGGCCATGAAGGAGCGCCAGGCGCCGGTGAAGATCAGCCCGTTCGACACGGTGATCCCCAAGCTGCGCGACATCACGAAGTACTGGCGCACCATCATCCGCTCGGGCCTGATCGGCACCGGCGTGGGCATCGTGCCCGGCGTGGGCGAGGACGTGGCGGCCTGGTCGTCCTATGCCGCCGCCAAGCGCGCCAGCCAGGAAAAAGAGCAGTTCGGCAAGGGCTCGGTGGAAGGCCTGATGGCCGCCGAGACCGGTGACAACGCCTGCGTGCCCGGAGCCATCATCCCGGTGCTGACGCTGGCGATTCCGGGCTCGGCACCCGCCGCGGTGCTGATGGCGGCCATGATCATCCACGGCGTCAAGCCCGGCCCGCTGATCATGGTCGAGAACCCGTCGTTCGTGTACGACGTGGTGGCCATGATGCTGTTTGCCACCATTGGCATCCTGATCTATGGCCTGGTGCTGACCAAGGCGCTGGTGCAGGTGCTGCGCGTGCCGCAGCACTACATCGTGCCCATCATCTTCGTGCTGTGCGCGGTGGGCAGCTTTGCCATCGCCGGGCGGCTGTTTGACGTGTACGTGATGCTGGCGTTCGGCATCATCGGCTTCTTCCTGCGCAGCTTTGGCTACCCGATGGCGCCCCTGGTGCTGGGCATTGTGCTGGGTGACCTGCTGGAAAAGAACCTGCGCCGCGCGCTGGTGCTGTCAGACGGCGACCTCACGCCGTTCTTCACACGCCCCATTTCGGCCACGGTGGCCGCGCTGATCTTCGCCACCATCGGATTCAAGGTGTACAGCCTGTACCGCCAGGGCAAGGTGTCCGCATGACGCTGAAGCTCTCGCTGTGCAACGAGGTGCTGCAGCCGCTGCCGTTCGAGCGGCAATGCGCGCTGGCCGCGTCGCAGGGCTACACCGGGCTGGAAGTCGCCCCCTTCACGCTGGCCGACGACCCGGGCACGCTGGACGACGCAGCCGCCAGGCGCATCCGCACCGCCGCGCATTCACAGGGCCTGGCCATCAGCAGCCTGCACTGGCTGCTGGTCAAGCCCGCCGGCCTGTCGCTGGTCTCGCCCGACGCCGCGCTGCGTGCGCGCACGCTGGGCCTGCTGCAGCGCCTGATCGGCTTTGCCGCCGACTGTGGCGCGCAGGTGCTGGTGCATGGCTCACCCGCGCAGCGCTCGCCTGGCGCGGGCCAAAGCGTCGCCGACGCGCAGGCCCGGCTTGAAGACTCGCTGGCCACGCTGGCGCCCCATGCCGCTGCGGCAGGTGTGGTCTATTGCCTGGAGCCGCTGTCGCCCGTGGAGACACCGGTGGTCAACACCGTGGCGCAGGCCGCCGCCATCGTGGACCGCATCGGCTCGCCGGCCTTGCGCACCATGCTGGACGTGAGCGCCGCGTCGCAGGCAGAAATCGAGCCCGTGCATGAGGTGCTGGCGCAGTTCCTGGCCAGCGGCCACATCGCGCATGTGCAGCTCAATGACCGCAACCGCCGCGGCCCCGGCCAGGGCGACACCGACCAGGCGCCGGTGTTGCGCGTGCTGCGCGACGCCGGCTACACCGGCTGGGCAGCGGTGGAGCCGTTTGAGTACGTGCCCGACGGCCCCGGCTGCGCCGCGTTCAGCGCCGCCCATGTGCGCGGGGTATGGGAGACATTGCAATGACCACCACCCTGCATGGGCCCATTCATGTGCGCGAGGTCGCCCTGTTCGAGCGGCCCGTCACCTTGCGCCTGCCGTTCCGCTTTGGCGCGGCCACCGTCACCCGCTGCCCGCAGGCCTTTGTGCGCGTGGGCCTGGAAGTGGGCGGACGCCGGTTTGAAGGCGCCAGCGCCGAGCTGATGGTGCCCAAATGGTTCGACAAGTCGCCCGAGCTCACACACGAACAGAACTTCGAGCAGCTGCGTGAAGCGTTGCGTGGCGCGCGCGAGGCCTACGCCGCCGCCGGTGCCGCCGCCAGCCCGTGGCAGTTGTCCCAGGCCGCTGGCGATGCGGCCATCGACACATTGGTCGCGCGTGGCCTGCCGCGCCTGGCCGCGCAGTTTGGCCCGGCGCTGCTGGACAAGGCCGTGGCTGATGCCGTGCTGCGGGCCACTGGCCAGGGCTGGTGCGAAGGCTTGCGCGCTGGCGTGCTGGGCGACCCGTGGAGCGCCACGCTGCCCATTGCCCAGCCACGGCAGGTCACGCTGCGCCATACCGTGGGTCTGGCAGACCGCCTCACGCCCGCCGATGAAGGCGCTGACCCGCAAGACGGCTTGCCCACCACGCTGCAGGACGCCATCGGCCACTACGGCCTGCATCACTTCAAGCTCAAGCTGTCGGGGCAACCGGAGGCCGACGTGGACCGGCTGTCACGCATTGCCGCCGTGCTGCAAGCCCACGCCAAGGACTGGCGCGTGACGCTGGACGGCAATGAAACCTTCTCCGACGCGCAGGCGCTGGGCGACTTCTGGCGCGCGCTGGCCGCCGCGCCTGCGGCCCAGGCGCTGCTGCAGCGAACGCTGCTGCTGGAGCAACCCATCGCACGCAAGGTGGCGCTGGCGCAGCCCATTGATACGCTGGGCATTGCCGTGCCGGTGATTTTGGACGAATCCGATGACCATGCGGACGTGCTGGAGCGCGGCCTGGCCCTGGGCTACCGCGGCATTTCCAGCAAGGCCTGCAAGGGCATTTACCGTTCGCTGCACAGCGCGGCACGCATCGCCCGCGAGCCGCAACGCCTGCTGCTGTCGGGTGAAGACCTGACCTGCCAGGCCGGCCTGGCCGTGCAGCAGGACACGGTGCTCGCCGCCAGCCTGGGCGTGACCCACATCGAGCGCAACGGCCATCACTACGTCGATGGATTTGGCGTGGCCCCCGAGGCCGAAGCGCTTGCCTTTGCCGACGCCCATGCGGGCTTTTACAGCATCACCCAGGGCCGCCCCCGCCTGGCGGTGCGAGGCGGCCAGCTGGACCTGTCTTCGCTGCACGGCCCGGGCTTTGCCAGCGCCGCCACGCCCCACTGGGACAGCCTGCAGCCCATCCGATAACCCCTTTTTCTTCGAGAGAACCCCATGGCTACACAACGACTTGGAATCATCATGCACGGCGTCACCGGCCGCATGGGCATGAACCAGCACCTGATCCGCTCCATCCTGGCCATCCGCAGCCAGGGCGGCGTCACGCTGTCCAACGGCGACCGCGTCATGCCCGACCCGATCCTGATCGGGCGCAATGCCGAGAAGATGCAGGCCCTGGCCCAGGCGCACAACGTGCAGCGCTGGGGCACCGACCTGGACGCCGCCCTTGCCAACCCCGACGACACGGTTTTCTTTGACGCCGGCACCACGCAGATGCGCCCCACCCTGCTGGCCAAGGCCATCCGCGCCGGCAAGCATGTGTACTGCGAAAAGCCGATTGCCACCAACCTCAACGAGGCGGTGGAAATTGCCCGGCTGGCCCAGGCATCCGGCCTGAAGCACGGCGCCGTGCAGGACAAGCTGTTCCTGCCCGGCCTGCGCAAGCTGGACATGCTGCGCCGCGCCGGCTTCTTCGGCAAGATGCTGTCGGTGCGACTGGAGTTCGGCTACTGGGTGTTCGAGGGCGACCTGCAGCCCATCCAGCGGCCCAGCTGGAACTACCGCGCAGAAGACGGCGGCGGCATGATCCTGGACATGATGTGCCACTGGCGCTATGTGCTGGACAACCTGTTTGGCGAGGTGAAGTCCGTCTCCTGCATAGGCACCACCCACATCCCGCAACGCTGGGACGAGGCCGGCAAGCCCTATGCCTGCACCGCCGATGACGCCGCCTATGCCACCGCCGAGCTGACCGGCCACGGCGGTGAACCGGTGATCGCCCAGATGAACATGAGCTGGGCCACCCGTGTGCGCCGCGACGACCTGGTGACCTTCCATGTGGACGGCACCCATGGCTCGGCGGTGGCGGGCCTGTCTGATTGCCGCGCGCAAAGCCGCGTGAACACGCCGCGCCCGGTATGGAACCCCGACCAGAAGCAGACCATGAACTTCTTTGACCAGTGGCAGGAGGTGCCGGACACGCAGGTGTACGACAACGGCTTCAAGATCCAGTGGGAACATTTCATCCGCCACGTGGTGGAGAACGAGCCCTACAAATGGACCTTGCCCGAGGGCGCCAAAGGCGTGCAGCTGGTGGAGGCCGCGCTGCAAAGCTGGAAGGAACGCCGCTGGGTCGATGTCCCTGCCCTGAAGGTCTGAGGCAAGCACCATGGCCCTGTCGCTCAATCTCCCTGGCACTGGCGGTTCGCTGTCGCCCTACGCACTGAAAGACGCGCTGCCCGCGCAGCCCGCTCCCGGCGTCAAGTTCAACCGCATTGCCTATTCGGCCGCGCACGTGGTGGCCGACCCGCGCGCCGCCATCGACCCGTGGCTGCAATGCGCGGTGGACTGGGACGCCACCATCGCCTACCGCCGCTACCTGTGGTCGCTGGGCCTGGGCGTGGCCGAGGCCATGGACACCGCGCAACGCGGCATGGGCCTGGACTGGCCCACCTCGCTGGAACTCATCGCCCGCTCGCTGGACGCAGCCCGGGACATGCCCGGCGCATTTCTGGCCAGCGGCTGCGGCACCGACCATCTGCCGCCCGAGAACGCACGCTCGGTGGACGACGTGATCCGCGCTTATGAAGAGCAGATGGAAGCCATCGAAAAGCTCGGTGGCAAGCTCATCGTCATGGCCAGCCGCGCACTGGCGCGGGTGGCCAAAAGCCCGGCGGACTACGAACGCGTGTACGACCGCATCCTGTCGCAGGCCAGGCAGCCGGTGGTGCTGCACTGGCTGGGTGACATGTTCGATCCGGCGCTGGCGGGGTACTGGGGAACGCCTGACACCGACCTGGCCATGAACACGGCACTAGGCATCATCGCGGCCCATGCGTCCAAGGTGGATGGCATCAAGATATCGCTGCTGGACAAGGACAAGGAGATCGCGATGCGCCGCCGCCTTGCACCCGGTGTGCGCATGTACACCGGCGACGATTTCAACTACGCCGAACTGATTGCGGGTGATGGTTTTGGTGATGAACCGACCCATGGCAAGAGCGATGCGCTGCTGGGCATCTTTGACGCCATCGCACCGGCCGCCGCATCAGCGCTGGGCGCGCTCGCGCAGGGTGACGAAGCCAGGTTTCACGCCATCCTGGGCCCCACCGTGCCGCTGTCGCGCCACATCTTTGCCGCACCCACGCGCTTTTACAAAACCGGCGTGGTGTTCCTGGCCTGGCTCAACGGGCACCAGCGCCACTTCACCATGGTGGGCGGCCAGCAAAGCACGCGCTCGCTGGCGCACCTGTGCGAGCTGTTCCGCCTGGCCGATGCGGCCGGGGTGCTGCAACAGCCCGAACTGGCGGTGCACCGCATGAAAACTTTGCTGGCCCTGCACGGCGTCGAATGAGCATGCGTGACTTTTCGCAAGACCACCGCTGGTTGTCCATCAACACGGCCACCGTGCGCAAGAGCCGCGGTGTGGACCTGCCGCTGCCCGACATCATTGAAGCCTGCGCGCGCCGCGGCATCCGCGCCATCTCGCCCTGGCGCGACCAGGTGGCGGCGGCCGGGCTGGACGCCATTTCAAAGCTGGTCAAGACCCATGGCCTTGAGTTGTCGGGCTATTGCCGTGGCGGCATGTTCACCGCCGTGGACGACACGGGCCTGAAGGCCGCGCACGCGGACAACCGCCGCGCGGTGGACGAAGCCTGCGAACTGGGCGCACGCTGCCTGGTGCTGGTGGTCGGCGCCCTGCCCGGCGCGCTGGCGGGCCAAGCCGCGCACAAGGACATTGCGCTGTCGCGCAACCAGGTCAGCGACGGCATCGGCGCGCTGCTGGACTACGCGGGCTCCTGCGGCATGCCGCTGGCCATCGAGCCACTGCACCCCATGTACGCGGCTGACCGCGCCTGTATCAACACGATGGAGCAGGCGCTGGACGTCTGTGACGAACTGGACCCCACGCAATCAGAAGCCTTGGGCGTGGCGCTGGACGTGTACCACTGCTGGTGGGACCCGAAGCTGCAGCAGCAGATTGCGCGCGCCGGCAAGGCACGGCTGCTGGCTTTTCATGTGTGCGACTGGCTCACGCCCACCACCGACCTGCTGAACGACCGCGGCATGATGGGTGACGGCGTGATCGACATCCCCCGCATCCGCGGCTGGGTCGAGGCGCAGGGCTTTGCGGGCTACAGCGAGGTGGAGATTTTCTCCACAGGCAACTGGTGGCAGCGCGATGCCGGCGACGTACTGAACACCTGCATTGCGCGCCACAAGAGCGCGGTGTAAGTCCGCGCCGGGATCAGGCCGCGGCCTGCAGCCCCTGGGCCGTCCGCACCACCGTAGCGCCCGATGCGCGCTGCCCCGTCTGCGCCGCACCGAACGCGATTTCGCCGGACAGCTGCGCACCTTCCTCGATCACGACCTTGCCATAGCGGATCTTCCCCGTGACCTTGCCGGTGGAGTAGATCGTGAGCTTCTGGCGCACCGTCAGGTTGCCGTCGAACTCGCCGCGGATCTCGGCGATGTCGATCTCGGCCGAGCCCTTGAACGCACCCCGCTCGGAGATCTGGATCACGCGCGAGTCCATCGTCGCCTCGACCGAGCCTTCCACCACCAGCGTGTCGCAGTCGGTGATCTCCACGCCCTTGAGCTTGATGTTGGGGCCCACCGTCAGCTTGCTTTCGCCCTCGCGCGCGCCGGTATTCGCGGAGGCGGTACCTGCACCGGCGCTGCCCGCCGTGGTGTTGGCCGTCGCGCCGTTCACAGCCGCACCCACGGAACTGGACGGGTTATACATGGCACCGCTGCCAGCCGTGCTGCCGGTGCGGGTGTTGTTGTAGGTATCGGGTTCGCGCTTGTTGAAAAACGGGCTTTGCAGTGCCATCAGGTACTCTCCTAAAAGTGGACTGATGGTACGGTTCATGCTGCTTACATGCGCACGGCTTTGCGCAACTCCGGTAACCAAATAAACTGCAGGCTCGTTCACAATACAGACCCATGGAACGCATCACCGGCCCGTTCAAGGGCTACTTCATTGCGGCGTACACCGTCGAAAGCGGTGACGAATTCATTGGCTTTGCCAAGATCTGCATTGCCAAGCCTGATTCGGTGCACAACATCAACGCGCAGCACAAGGTGCGCAGCTACCACCTGTACTCCACTGAATCGCAGGCCCTGGAAAGCGCGGAGTTCCGCGCGCGCGAGACCATTGCCTCGCTGCCGCCCAACTGGCACCCCTTCAGCGAGGACAGCATGATGGATTCACTGAAGAAGATCTGAGCGAACGCCGCGCTCAGGTGGCCGCCAAAGCCGTGCGGCGCACCCTGCGCACGTTGAATGCGCTGGCGATCAGCAGGCCCTGCACCAGGGCCAGCCCCAGCAGTACGGCCGTGTGGTGCTGCTGGTCCATCAGCGCACCAAACACCAGCGGCGCCGCCGCCTGCCCGATGTCCAGCCCTGAATACACCACGCCATAGACGCGGCCGGTGGCGTTCTCGGGCGTGGACTTCTTGACCAGCAGATCGCGCGACGGCCCGGCAATGCCCGACGCAAAGCCCATGACGCCGAACAGCACAGGCACCGCCAGCACCGGCAGCCGCGCCAGGGCCAGCGTCAAGGCAAACATCGCCGCCACGCCAAAGCCCATGCCCACGATGCGCTCGCAGCGCGAAGGATCCGACGCCAGAAAGCCCCCCAGCACCATGCCGCAGGCGCTGCACACCATGTACACCGTCAGGCACATGGCGGCCAGCGCCAGCGGCACGCCATGCAGCTGGCGCGCGGCCTCGGGCGCGAACGCCTGCACCACGCTGATAACGATGGCATAGACGAAGAAGAACGCAAAGCACATCCACACCGCCGGGATGCGCAGGAAGTCAAAGCTGCCCGCGCTGGCGGCGGCGCTGCGGGCCGCCGGCGCGGGCGCCGCAGGCAACGCCAGGGTGGCCCGGTTCAGCCACAGCACGGCCAGCACCGCGAACGCCAGCACGCCAGCCGCGCACAGCGCCACGCGCCATGAAAACGCCAGCGCCAGCGGCACCAGCATGGCCGGCGCCAGCGCCCAGCCCAGGCTGCCGGTGATGCCGTGCACGCTGTAGGCATGGCCCAGGCGCGGCGGGCTGACCTTGCGGTTGAGCAGCGTGTAGTCCACCGGGTGGAATACGCCGTTGCCCACGCCCGCCAGGATGGAGAACGCCGCCATCATCCAGTAGCTGGTGCTCAGCGCAAAGCCGAATGCCGCCAGCCCCAGCAGCGCCAGCCCGGCAAACAGGATGGGGCGCGGGCCGTGGCGGTCCACCAGGAAACCCGAGGCCGCCTGCACCGCGCACGACACCACGAAGAACAGCGTCATCAGGAAACCCAGCTCGGTGTAGCTGGCGTTGAACTCGTCCTTGAGCCAGGGAAACAGCGGCGCCAGCAGCAGCTGGCTGTAATGGCTGATCATGTGGGCCAGGCCGACCAGGCCGATGACGCTGGCGTCCCGGCGCAGGCCGGGGCCACCGGACGAAGGATTCAATGCGGCAGTGCTCATGCGCCGTATCGTAGTATCGGGGTGGTTTGCTGAAACACGACGAAACGCCAGTTTTCAGCGAAAACCAGCCAACCCTTGCGTGCCACGCCCATGCCCAGACTCCAGCGTCCCCGCATCACCCCCGTGGGTGACACCGACCCGTTTCGGCCCAGCCGCGAGCGCCCCGTGCGCGTGCGCGCGCGCAGCATGGCGGCAGACACCCATTTCGAGCCGCACCACCATGCCTGGGCACAGCTGGCCTACAGCGCCAGCGGCATGCTGCAGGTGATTGCTGCGCGCGGCGCCGGTGCACTGGACGAGGTGACCTACATCGTGCCGCCCTCGCGCGCGGTGTGGATCGCCCCTGGCGCGCGCCACGCCATCCATGTGCTGGAGGCAGCCGAGTTCCGCACGCTGTACATGCACGCGAGCGTCACGCCTGACGGCTGGGAGGGCTGCCGCATGATCGTGGTGAGCACGCTGCTGCGCGAGCTGATCCCCGCGCTGGACGCCCCCGGCGCACCCCTGGCGCCAGGGCGTGAGGCCGCCTTGGCGCAACTGGTGATGGACGAGATCACCCACGCCGACACCCAGCCCCTGGGCGTGCCCATGCCGCATCCGCAAAACGGCGACAAGCGCCTGCGCGCGCTGTGCGAAGCGGTGCTGCGCGCGCCCGCCGACCGCGCCACGCTGGCGGGATGGGCCGCCGGCATCGGCGCCAGCGAGCGCACGGTGGCGAGGCTGTTTCGTGACGAGCTGGGCACCAGCTACCAGCAGTGGCGCCAGCAGGTGGTGCTGGCCCATGCATTGCCGCTGCTGGCGCGCGGCACGCCTGTGAGCCTGGTGGCCGCCGCCAGCGGCTATGCCAGCGACAGCGCGTTCACCGCGATGTTCAAGGCCGCGATGGGCGCGCCGCCCAGCGCGTTCCAGGGCAAGCAAGGCGGCTGAGCCTCAAGCCCACAGCGCCTGCATCGCCGATGCAAAAGCCGACTGGGTACGCGCATGAAGCGCAGCACCTGCAAGGCCGGCCACATGCACCGCGGCCACCCCGGCATCGGGGCTGGAGAACACCACCGCGTCCAGCACATGGACCGGCGCCATGCCCGCCAAAGATGGCGCCTGCGCCTCCAGCACGCAAAAATCCGCACGCTGTCCAGCCCGCAACCCGCCCAGCGGCTGGCCAGCCGCCGCGCTGCCGCCGTGCAGCGCGCCCTGCAACAGCCAGGCCGCGCTGCTGCCACCGCCGCCGGCCTGCGCCGCGATGTTGCGCTGGCGCCGGGTCAGGCGCTGCGAATACTCCAGCAGGCGCAGTTCCTCGGTCGCGCGGCGCGTCACATGGCTGTCCGAGCCGATCGACCAGCACCCGCCCTGGCCGGCCCAGCCGGGGTAGTCAAACACGCCGTCACCCAGGTTGGCCTCGGTGCTGGGGCAGATCACCACCGATGCAGCGGCCGCGCGCAGGCCCTGCAGTTCCTGTGGCGTGGTGTGCGTGGCATGCACCAGGTTCCAGCGCGCGTCCAGGCTCGCGTGGTCCAGCAGCCATTCAATCGGGCGCTGGCCATGGTGCGCCAGGCAGTCGTTGACCTCCTGCACCTGCTCGGCAATGTGGATGTGCACCGGCCAGCCCGCCGCCTTTGCGGCCTGGGCTACCTCGGCCAGCGCGCCCGGGTCCACGGCGCGCAGCGAATGCAGCGCAATGCCGGCGTTGATACGCGGCAGGCGCAATGCATTGATGGATTCGGCCATGCGCAACACGCTGGCGGGCGTGCCGGCAAAACGGCGCTGGTCGTCACGCAGGCCCGCCGCGCCAAAGCCCGAGCGCATGTACAGCGTGGGCAGCAGCGTCAGGCCGATGCCGGTGGCTTGCGCCGCGCGCACCAGCGCCAGCGACATCTCCAGCGGGTCGGCATAGGCGCGGCCGTCCACGTCGTTGTGCAGGTAATGAAATTCACACACCTGCGTGTAGCCGCCGGCCAGCAGCTCGGCGTACAGCTGGGTGGCAATGGCCTCCAGCTGCGCGGGCGTGATGCGCAGCGCCGCGCGGTACATGCGGTCGCGCCAGCTCCAGAAATCGTCGGTGCCGCTGCCCTGCTCCGTCAGGCCGGCAATCGCACGCTGGAAGGCATGGCTGTGGGCATTGACGATGCCGGGCAGCACCGGCCCATCCAGCACGGTGGCGCCCCGCGCGCTGCCCTGGGGCGTGATGGCGCGCCAGGTGCCGTCGGCGGCCACGTCCAGCCGCACATCAAACGCCCAGGCGCCATCCACCCAGGCCTGGGGCGCAAAGTAGGCGGTGTCAGCGCGCATACAGTGCCCGCGCGGCGTCCAGTGCGGCGCCCACCATGGCCTGCAGCACGGGCTGGATGGCCGTGGCCCTGGCCTCGTCGTACGCAAACGGTGCCGCCTCCTGCATGTACAGGCTCTGGCACTTTTCCAGCTGCACGGCATGGATGTGGCTGGCCGGCTGGCCGTAGTGGCGCGTGATGTAGCCGCCCTTGAAGCGGCCGTTGACCACGCTGCTCACACCCGGCGCGTCGCGGCAGGCGCCTGCCACCGCGGCGGTGATGGACGCATGGGCGGCGGCGCCATTGGCCGTGCCGATGTTCAGGTCCGGCAGGCGGCCCTCAAACAGCCAGGGGATTTCGCTGCGGATGCTGTGCGCGTCCCACAGCAATACATAGCCGTGCAGCGCCTTGATGCGTTCGAGCTCGGCGCGCAAGGCGTCGTGGTAGGGCTGCCAGTACTGCTCGCGCCGCTGCGCACGCTGTGCGGCGCCGGGCGCCGCGCCTTCAACATAGAGCGGGTCGCCTGTGAAAAAGCGCGTGGGGCACAGCTCGGTGTTGGACGCGCCGGGGTACATGGGCGCGTCGTCCGGCGGGCGGTTCAGGTCAATGACGTAGCGCGACACGCGCGGCACGATCAGGCTGGCCCCCAGGCCCCGCACAAAGCCGTACAGCCGCTCCAGGTGCCAGTCGGTGTCTTCCACGCCCAGCGCGCGCGGCACGTAGCCGGGCTTCAGTTCGTCGGGGATGTGCGTGCCGACGTGCGGCATGCTGACCAAAAACGGCGCACTGCCCTGGTGCAGTTGAAAACTCATACGGCTTGCCCTTTGTGGACGGTTTGCAGGCGCGGGTTGGCGCCGATGGCGTAGCTCAGCTGCGCAGGGTGGTTCAGGTCCCACAGCACGAAGTCGGCGCGCAGGCCGGCGGCCAGCATGCCGCGGTCCTTCAGGCCCAGGGCCTGCGCGGCGTGACGGGTCACACCCGCCAGCGCCTCTTCGGGCGTCAGGCGGAACAGGGTGCAGGCCATGTTGAGCATCAGCAGCAGCGACGTGCAGGGTGAACTGCCGGGGTTGCAGTCGGTGGACACCGCCATGGGCACGCCATGCTCGCGCAGCACTGCAATGGGCGGCAGTCGTGTTTCGCGCAGGAAGTAGAACGCGCCGGGCAGCAGCACCGCCACCGAACCGGCGCGCGCCATGGCGGCCGCACCGTCGGCGCTGAGCCATTCAAGGTGGTCACAGCTCAGCGCGCCAAACCGCGCGGCCAGCTGGGCGCCGCCACTGTCGCTGAGTTGCTCCGCATGCAGCTTGACCGGCAGGCCCAGGGACTGGGCGGCTTCAAAGATGCGCTGCGTCTGCGCGGTGCTGAAAGCGATGCGTTCGCAGAATGCATCCACTGCGTCCACCAGGCCCAGCGCATGCAGCGCCGGCAGCATCTGCAGCACCTCCTGCAGGTAATCATCGGTGCGCCCGGCAAATTCAGGCGGCACGGCATGCGCGCCCAGGAAGGTGGTGCGCACGTCCACCGGCAGACCGTTGGCAAGGCCTCGCGCCACCTCCAGCGTCTTGCGCTCGTGCGCCAGCGCCAGGCCGTAGCCGGACTTGATTTCCACCGTGGTCACGCCCTCGCCTGCCAGCGCCTTCAGCCGCGGCAGGCTCTGCGTGTGCAGCTGCCGCGCGCTGGCCTCGCGGGTGGCCTTGACGGTGGAGGCGATGCCACCACCCGCGCGCGCAATGTCCTCGTAGCTGGCGCCCTGCAGCCGCAGCTCGAACTCATGGGCCCGGTCACCGCCGTACACCAGGTGGGTGTGGCAGTCGATCAGGCCCGGCGTGACCAGCGCGCCGCCCGCATCGTGGCGCTGCGTGCACTGGTCCACATAAGCCTGCGGCAGGGCCGCATGCGGCCCCACCCAGGCCAGCGCTTCACCTTGCACCACCAGCGCGGCATCGTCCACCAGCCCATAGGGCTCGCCCCATTCGGGCTGCAGCGTGGCTGCCCGGCAGTTCGTCCAGATTTCCGTGTTCACAGGCTCACCTCCATCGACAACGCATCGTCAGCTTGCACCTGGAGTGCAGCGCCGTCCAGCCGCCAGGCCAATGTGTGCGGTGGCAGGGCCAGCACCTTGCCGCCACAGTGCACCGCCGCCGGACCCGAGGCTGCGTACACCGCCTGCAGCACAGCCGGCCCCACCTGCGCGCGCCCGCGCACGCGGCGAAGCGCCGGCACGCCGGCGCGCACCATGAGGTTGAAGTCCTGCGTGACGCCGCCCAGCAGCGTGCATTGCGTACCGGCCGCCCCGTCAAACGCCAGCGGCTCGCTCGCGGGCGTGAGCGCATGCGCCTGGCCGTCGATCACCAGCCGCACGCCCGCGCCAGACAGCACCGCAAAGGCGCGCCGCACGCCCTCAAAGCGCGAGAACGGCCCGTCGGCCGCCACCTCGGCCACCGACAGCCGCACTTGCCAGAGCGCAGCCGACGGCCAGGCCAAAAGCTCGCGCGTGGTGCCACCGCCGTTCTTCCAGGGCTGCGGCTGCACATCGGCCAGGCTGATGATCGTCCAGCTCATGCCTGAAACTGCCCCGCAAAGCTGTAGCGCGTGCCTGGGTATACCAGCCGCGCCACGCTGGCCACATGGGCGCCGCTCACGGTGCGGCGCATCATGGCCAGGCAGGGCTCGGTGCGCTTGATGCCCAACTGCCGGGCCTCTTCGGCCGTGGGCAGGCAGGCCTCTATGCTGTAGCTGGCCTCGGTCAGCGGTGCGCAGGCCAGCAGGTGATGGGTGGGCGTGGTCTGGGTGAAGTCCAGGTCCAGGTAGCCGGGCGCAGCCGCCGGGTTGACATAGCGGTCCTCGTACTGGATGGGCACGCCGTTTTCCAGGTGGATCAGGATGGTGTGGAACACCTTGTCGCCACGCTGCAGGCCCAGCGACTGCGCCAGGTCGGCGCTGGCTTTTTCCTGCGCCACCAGCAGCACGCGCGTGGTGTGCACATGGCCGCGCTCGGCCACCTCTTCATGGATGTCGCGGATGGTCAGGCGCGACGAGATGCGGTGCAGCTCGGCCACCCGCGTGCCCGAGCCCTGCACGCGCGTGACCAGCCCCTCGGCCGCCAGCTCGCGCAGGGCGCGGTTGACCGTCATGCGGGCCACGGCGAACTGCTGCGCCAGTACCGATTCGCTGGGCACGGGGTCGCCCGGGCGCCATTCGCCGCTGCTGATATGGCCCTTGATGAAGGCCTTGACCTGTTCGTAAGCCGGCAGATCGGGTTTTTCCATGGGCCAAGAATACCCCAGTTGACACAAGTTGTATAGACAACTACAGTTCGCCGAAATCGACACGCCCGCAGGAGTTGCCATGTCTGACCTTTCGCAAACCCCCTTCCTGGCCAGCAAGGCCCGCCCGGTACGGGCGCCGCGCGGCAGCGCCATCAGCTGCGCCAACTGGCAGATCGAGGCCGCCTACCGCATGCTCCAGAACAACCTGGACCCGGAGGTGGCCGAGAACCCCGACGAACTGGTGGTGTACGGCGGCATCGGCAAGGCCGCGCGCAACTGGCCGTCGTTTGATGCCATTCTGGATTCCCTGCGCAAGCTGGCGCCCGATGAAACGCTGCTGATCCAGTCGGGCAAGCCCGTGGGCGTGTTTCGCACCCACACCGGCGCGCCGCGTGTGCTGCTGGCAAATTCGAACCTGGTGCCGCAATGGGCCAACTGGGAACACTTCAACCAGTTGGACCGCGCGGGCCTGATGATGTACGGCCAGATGACCGCCGGCAGCTGGATCTACATCGGCAGCCAGGGCATCGTGCAGGGCACGTATGAAACCTTTGTGGAGGCGGGCCGCCAGCACTACAACGGCGACCTGGCCGGGCGCTGGATCCTGACCGCCGGCCTGGGCGGCATGGGCGGCGCGCAGCCGCTGGCGGCCACCTTTGCCGGCGCCTGTTCACTGAACATCGAATGCCAGCAAAGCCGCATTGACTTCCGCCTGCGCACCAAATACCTGGACAAGCAGGCCAGGGACCTGGACGAAGCGCTGGCGTTGATCGCGCATCACACCGCCCGCAAAGAGGCGGTGTCGATCGGCCTGTGCGGCAACGCGGCCGATATCGTGCCCGAGCTTGTAAAGCGTGCGCAAAACGGTGGACCGCGCCCGGACATCGTGACCGACCAGACCTCGGCCCACGACATCATCAATGGCTACCTGCCCAGCGGCTGGACCGTGGCGCAATGGCAGGCGGCGCAGAAAGACCCGGCTCAGCATGCCGCACTCAAGCAGGCCGCGGGTGAATCCTGCGCCACCCACATCCGCGCCATGCTGGCCTTCCATGCCATGGGCATTCCCACGGTGGACTACGGCAACAACCTGCGCCAGGTAGCCAAGGATTTTGGCGTGGCCAATGCGTTTGACTTCCCCGGCTTCGTACCAGCCTATGTGCGCCCGCTGTTCTGCAAGGGCATCGGGCCGTTCCGCTGGGTGGCACTCTCTGGCGACCCCGAGGACATCCGCAAGACCGACGCGAAGATGAAGGAACTCTTCCCCGACAACAAGCACCTGCACCGCTGGCTGGACATGGCGGGTGAGCGCATCGCATTCCAGGGCCTGCCCGCGCGCATCTGCTGGATCGGCTTGGGCGAGCGGCACCTGGCCGGCCTGGCGTTCAACGAGATGGTGAAGTCCGGCGAGCTGAAAGGCCCGATCGTGATCGGCCGCGACCACCTGGACAGCGGCTCGGTCGCATCGCCCAACCGCGAGACCGAAGCCATGAAGGACGGCAGCGACGCGGTGAGCGACTGGCCGTTGCTGAACGCCCTGCTCAATACCGCCAGCGGCGCCACCTGGGTCAGCCTGCACCATGGGGGCGGCGTGGGCATGGGCTATTCGCAGCACAGCGGCGTGGTGATCTGCGCCGACGGCACGCAAGAGGCGGCCGACAAGCTGGGCCGCGTGCTGTTCAACGACCCGGCCACCGGCGTGATGCGCCATGCGGATGCGGGCTATGACATCGCAAAGCAGTGCGCCAAAGACAACCACCTCAACCTGCCGATGATCTGATGACGCTCACCCTCGTCCCTGGCCAGCTCACGCTGGCCCAGCTGCGCAGCCTGTGCAGCCCCACACCGCCGCAGGTGGCGATTGACCCGTCCTGCCGCGAAGGCATTCGGGCCAGCGCCGCGCTGGTGAAGAAAGCCACCGAGGGCGACGCCGCCGTTTATGGCGTGAACACGGGCTTTGGCAAGCTGGCCATGAAGCGCATCGCGCGTGAAGACCTGGCCACGCTGCAGCTCAAGCTGCTGCGCTCCCACGCCGTGGGCGTGGGCGAGCCGATGAGCGAGCGCGTGGTGCGCCTGATCCTGGTGCTCAAGGCCACCAGCCTGGCGCGCGGCTATTCGGGCGTGCGCGAAGAAGTGGTGGACGCGCTGATCGCGCTGCACAACGCAGGCGTGGTGCCCGTGATTCCCTGCCAGGGTTCGGTGGGCGCGTCGGGCGACCTGGCGCCGCTGGCCCACCTGTGCCTGCCGCTCATTGGCGAAGGCGAGGCGTTCTACCAGGGCCAGCGCATGGCTGGCGGCGACGCGCTGGCCCGTGCGGGCCTCAAGCCCATCGCCCTGGGCGCCAAGGAAGGCCTGGCGCTGATCAATGGCACGCAGGTGTCGGCTGCGCTTGCCATCGAGGCCCTGCTGGCCACCGACCGCCTGTTTGAAGCCGCCGTGATATCCGGCGCGCTGACATTGGATGCCGCCCGCGGCAGCGACGGCCCGTTTGACCCGCGCATCCACGCCGTGCGCGGCCAGCCGGGGCAGATGGACTGCGCAGCGGCCTACCGCGCACTGATGGTGGGCAGCGAAATCCGCGCGTCGCACCTGGAAGGCGATGACCGCGTGCAGGACCCGTATTGCCTGCGCTGCCAGCCGCAGGTGATGGGCGCCTGCCTGGACCAGATGCGCTATGCCGCGCAGGTGCTGGTGCGCGAGGCCAATGCCGTGACAGACAACCCACTGGTGTTCGAAGGGCTGATGGTGTCCGGCGGCAACTTCCACGCCGAGCCGGTGGCACTGGCCGCCGACGCCTTGGCCGTGGCGATTGCCGAAATTGGCGCCATCACCGAGCGGCGCATTGCCATGCTGGTGGATACCGTGGTGTCGCGCCTGCCGCCCTTCCTCACGCCCGATCCGGGCCTGAACAGCGGCTTCATGATCGTGCACGTGACAGCCGCCGCGCTGGCCAGCGAAAACAAATCCCTGGCCCACCCCGCCAGCGTGGACAGCCTGCCCACCTCCGCCAATCAGGAAGACCATGTGAGCATGGCCACCTTCGCGGCGCGGCGCCTGACGCCCATGCTGTCCAACACCGCGCACATCGTGGCCATCGAGCTGCTGGCCGCCGCGCAGGGCATTGAATTTTTGCGGCCGCTGGCCAGCGCCCCGGCACTGGAAGGCGTGATGCGCCTGGTGCGCAGCGTGTCGCCCGCCATGATGCAGGACCGCAGCCTGGCGCGCGACATGCAGGCCATGCAGCACCTGGTGGCCAGCGGTGCCATCGGTGACGCCACCGAGACGCACATTGCGGAATTACACGCATTGCGCCTGGCATGAAGTCTGCATAGAGTTTCCTCACACCAACCCGTCAACCCACTGGAGAAACCATGAAGAAGCTGTTCACCGCCGCCCTCGTCACGCTGGCCTTTGCCGGCGCCCACGCGCAGGAAACCAAAGTTGCCATCGGCATGTCGGGCTGGACGGGCTTTGCACCGCTAACCCTGGCCAAGGAAGCCGGCATCTTCAAGAAAAACGGCCTGGACGTGTCCATCAAGAAGATCCCGCAAAAAGACCGCCACCTGGCCGTTGCGTCGGGCGACATCCAGTGCGCGGCCACCACGGTGGAGACCTGGATCGCCTGGAACGCCGCTGGCGTGGCCACCACGCAGATCTTCCAGCTGGACAAAAGCTATGGCGCCGATGGCATGGTGGTCAAGCCCGGCATCACCAAGATCAGCGATCTGAAGGGCAAGACCGTGGCCGCCAGCGCGCCCGGCACCGCGCCCTACTTCACCCTGGCGTGGATGCTCAAGAAGAACGGCCTGAGCCCGAAGGACGTGAAGATCGTCAACCTGGAGCCGCAGGCTGCCGCCAACGCGATGATCGCGGGCAACAAGGACATTGACGCCGCGATGACCTACGAACCCTATCTGGGCGCCGTGCGGGCCAAGCCCGAGGCCGGCAAGATCATTGCCACCACGCTGGACTACCCGATGATCATGGACACCTTCGGCTGCACGCCCAAGTTCCTGAACGACAACCCCAAGGCCGCCAAGGCCCTGGCCGACAGCTACTTTGAAGCCGTGGAAATGATCGCCAAGGACCCCAAGAAGAGCTTTGAAATCATGGGCGCCGACGTCAAGCAAAGCGGCGACCAATTTGAAGCCAGCCAGAAATACCTGCGCTGGCAGGACCGCGCGGCCAACCAGAAGTTCTTTGCCGGCGAGCACGCCGCCTTCAGCAAGGAAGCCGCCGACCTGCTGCTGGAAGCCGGCGTGATCAAGGCCATCCCCGACCTCACCAAGCTGGCTGACACGCGCTTCCTCAAATAATGAAACCTCTTGAGCCAGTGGCACCCGGCACCCGCGTGGTGCTGGGGGTGAGCTTCTTCATTTTGTTCTTTGCCGTGTGGGCCGCCGCGACCTTCGGCGGCTTCGTGTCCAAGACCTTCCTGGCCGACCCGTGGACCATGATCAAGTCGGGCTACGACCTGCTGGCCAACCAGGGCTTCATCAAGGACATTGGCATGACGGTATGGCGCGTGCTGGGTGGCTTTGCCATTGCCGCCGCGCTGGCCGTGCCGCTGGGCGTGCTGATGGGCGCCTACAAGCCCATCGAGGCGTTCTTCGAGCCCTTCGTGAGTTTCGCGCGCTACCTGCCCGCGTCAGCCTTCATCCCGCTCCTGATCCTGTGGGCCGGCATTGGCGAGGCGCAAAAGCTCAGCGTGATCTTCATCGGCAGCTTCTTCCAGCTGGTGCTGATGATTGCGGTGAGCGTGGGCAACACGCGGCGCGACCTGGTGGAGGCAGCCTACACGCTGGGCGCGGGCGACCGCGGCATTGTCACGCGGGTGCTGGTGCCCAGCAGCGCACCCGAGATTGCCGAGACGCTGCGCATGGTGCTGGGCTGGGCCTGGACTTATGTGATCGTGGCCGAGCTGATCGGCGCGAGCAGCGGCATCGGCCACATGATCACCGACAGCCAGGCGCTGCTGGCCACCGACCAGATCATCTTCGGCATCATCGTCATCGGCCTGATCGGTCTGGCGAGCGACTTCGCCTTCAAGGCCTTCAACAAGAAGCTGTTCCCCTGGGCGCAGATCGGAAGATGAACACGCTGACCTCCCGGCCCTGTCATTCCGGGCTTGACCCGGAATCCACCGCATGAACATCCTCAACGTATCGAAGGTCTCCAAGACGTTTGCGGGCGCCAACGGGGGCACGCTCGCATTGCAAGCCACGGACCTGACAGTCGCCGAAAACGACTTCATCACCATCCTGGGCCCCAGCGGCTGTGGCAAGAGCACGCTGCTGCGCATGGTGGCGGGCCTGGACACGCCCACCACCGGCAGCATCACGCTGGACGGCAAGGCGGTCAGCGGCCCCGGCGCCGACCGCGGCATGGTGTTCCAGAGCTACACGCTGTTCCCCTGGCTGACCGTGCTGCAGAACGTGTGCTTTGGCCTGCGCGAAAAAGGCCTGCCACTGGCGCAGCAGCAGGAGATCGCCCACGCCTTCCTGGCCAAGGTGGGCCTGAAGGACTTTGCCCATCACTTTCCCAAGCAGCTGTCAGGCGGCATGCAGCAGCGCACCGCGCTGGCGCGCGCGCTCGCCAACAACCCGCGCATCCTGCTGATGGACGAGCCCTTTGGCGCGCTGGACCATCAAACGCGCGAGCTGATGCAGGAGTTGCTGCAGGGCATCTGGGAAGCCGAGCGCAAGACGGTGCTGTTCGTCACCCACGACATCGACGAGGCCATCTTCATGGGCAGCCGCACCGTGGTCATGAGCGCGCGGCCCGGCCGCATCAAGTGCGACCTGCCGGTGCCCATCGACCACCCGCGCCACTATTCGGTGAAGACCACGCCGGTGTTCATGGACCTGAAGGCGCGGCTGACGGAAGAAATCCGCATCGAGGTACAGCGGGCGGCGGGGTTGGTGGCCGCGGCCTGACACCTCATCCCCCGGGTGGCGGCGTTACGCCTGCTTACGTGCTGCCAGCGCAGGGCTATTGAACTGGCTTGAATTCTCCAGTCCAATCCGCTCAGGTCAGTACGCAGGGAGGATCGCCATGCCAGTCAGCCACGCCATTCTGGGGCCGGCCCTTGCCGCCGCCCTGGCGCCAGGTATTTCACTCGAAGACCGTTTTCAAACTGCTTTGGGCAACGCACCGGGTGCGGCAGCAGCGGTTCCGCGCAATGGCATGCGCGACATTCTCGACGAATACCGCAACGCACCCACCTTCGTTCTCGTCAGCAGGCGGGCTGACGGCATTCTGGGCATCGACGCCGCTGTGCAGGCCCTGCGCCTGATCTGGCTGCCAACCTTGACGGTGCCTGCGCCTGCGGTCGACACGGCGGTCGAGACTGTCCTTCGGGCCTGCGCCGCGTGGCTTGGCGGCTCCCGGCCCACCATCACGTCGTGGCGCACCCAGGTGATCAGGCGTCTCTACTGGAAAACCGCGTGGTGCTACGCGGCACAGATTTGGCGTTGGGCCGCCAATACCGCCATCGGGCTCAACAACATTGCAGGCGACGCAACATCGGCCCTGGAACCCGTGCCCCCCGGCTTTGCTGCGGTCAACCTGAACCCGTACGCCAACGCCGTGGACTACACACCCAGCGCGGCGGCGGTCCTGTACCGGGGCGACAACCGTTCACCGCTGCAGATGTGGGCCGCCAACGGGTTCCAGCCGCGAAACCTGGATACGGATGTGTACTACCCGTGGTTCGCCGGCAACTCGATGGCCGACACCATCTCGGCCACCAACCAGCAGGCGCTGGCGGTCAACGCTTCCAGCGTCGGTGGCGCCATGGTCGTTGGAGCCGTGCCGGCCTGGCTGGACGCCCTGGTTCATCCAGCGGGTCCGATGCCGGCCAACTACTATCGTGGCTTCGTCTACGAACTTGGCAACCTCGGCGCTGCCCAGAGTGTGCGCGTGGTGACCGAAATCGCCGGTCGTGAAGAGGTTTACCTGGCCATTCCCCGTGCATGCTTTACGCGGTGGTGGGTCGTGCGGTTTCAGGACAAGCGAACCTTTGGCCCATTTGCCTTTGCAGCCGGCTTTCCTGCGCCGCTGGTTGCCCCGCAATGGTCTGGCGCGCCGCGTCAGCTGGCGTAGCCGCGATCTAACGGTAAAACGCCTCGACCTTGCCCTTGAGCTTGATCATCAGCGGGTTGCCCTTGCGGTCCAGCGTCTTGCCGGCGGGCACCTGGATCCAGCCTTCGCTGAGGCAGTACTCCTCGACATCGTTGCGCTCCTTGCCGTTGAAGCGGATGCCAATGGGGTGTTCGAACACGGCGGCAACGTGGTGCTTGCTGCGCGGGTCCACGCTCAGACGGTCGGGCAGGTCGGGGCGGCTGGCGGGGGAAGTGGTGGGTTCAGTCATGGCCCGTATTTTCCCCGCGTTTCACGCTGCATGGCGCGGGTGGTTTACCTACATTCCCGAAGCGCCCTTCCGACATGCAAATGCCCCAAGTACCTACCAGACCGCCTGGCGGTGGTGCGGATCATGGCGTCATTGCTGAACTGAAAGGCACGCCATGCAAACGCTCAGACTGATTGAAGCCCACCCATCCACCGCCGCCACGCCCGCGCGCACCGGGCACACGCCGCCGCCGCTTCGCCTGCCCAAATTTTTGCAGCAACAGCTGGCCAAGCCGCTGCACACGGCCGACGACGTGGACGCCCTGGTCGAACAGATCAAGGCCGCCGACGCCCGCGGGCTGCTGTAGCGCGACACGCCAGCGGGGCGGCAATGCCGCTACAGTGCAAGGCTGTGTGGTGAACGACTGAAAGGGTCGGTATGAAGCATTACAGCCTTGCCTTGCTGGCGGTGTTGCTGTCTGCCTGCGGCAATGCCGGCAGCGAACAGGTGGGCGCCGTGGACACCGTGTTCCAGTGGCTGGGGCCGGACCACAAGATCGTGGTGGAAGCTTATGACGACCCCAAGGTCGCCGGTGTCACCTGCTATGTGTCGCGCGCCAAGACGGGCGGCATCAAGGGCGGGCTGGGGCTGGCCGAGGACAAGTCAGAAGCCTCCATCGCCTGCCGCCAGACCGGCCCCATCACCTTTCCCACCGGCAAGACGCTGGACCGGCAGGAAGACATGTTCAGCGAGCGCATCTCGCTGGTGTTCAAGCGGCTGCATGTGGTGCGCATGGTGGACACCAAGCGCAACACGCTGGTGTACCTGACCTATTCAGACCGGGTCATCGAAGGCTCGCCGCAAAACAGCGTCACGGCGGTGCCGTTGCCCGCGGGCACCACCGTGCCCCTCAAACAGTAAACCACGCGGCTGCTGACACATCCAGGTCCCGGCGCTGCGAATAATCCCGCCTTACGCCTTGCCCCGACGACCTGCATGACTCACCCTCCGCCGCCCAGGGCCACCCGCCGCGAATGGACCGGCCTGGCCGTGATCGCCCTGCCCTGCCTGCTGTACGCCATGGACCTCACGGTGCTGAACCTGGCCATTCCGGCCATCACCGCCGACCTCAAGCCCACGGCCGCGCAGATGCTGTGGATCGTGGACATCTATGGCTTCCTGGTGGCGGGCTCGCTTATCACCATGGGCACGCTGGGCGACCGCATTGGCCGCCGGCGTCTGCTGATGACCGGCGCGGCGGCGTTTGGCGCGGCGTCGGTGCTGGCAGCGTTGTCTAGCAGCGCTGAAATGCTGATTGCCGCGCGCGCCCTGCTCGGCGTGGCCGGGGCCACGCTGGCGCCGTCCACGCTGTCACTCATCCGCAACATGTTCCATGACCCGCATGAGCGCACGGTGGCCATCGGCGTCTGGATCGCCAGCTTCTCGGCTGGCGGCGCCGTCGGCCCGCTGCTGGGGGGTGCGGTGCTGGCCTTCTTTACGTGGCACGCCGTGTTCCTGCTCGCGGTGCCGGTCATGGCGCTGTTGCTGGTGCTGGCCCCATGGCTGCTGCCCGAGTACAAGGACCCGAACCCGGGCCGGCTGGACCTGGCAAGCGCCGCCGTGTCCATGGGTGCCGTGCTGTGCGTCATCTACGGCATGAAACATGTGGCCGAGCAGGGGCCGTCCTGGCTGGGGGCAGCGGCGCTGGCCGCGGGCGCAGCGCTGGGCGCGGTGTTCCTGCGCCGCCAGCGGCGCCTGGAAGCCCCGCTGGTGGACCTGGCGCTGTTTCGCAGGCCAGGCTTCAGCGCGGCGCTGGCCATCAACGTGCTGGGCTTCTTTGCGATGTTTGCCTCGTTCCTGTACATCGCGCAGTACCTGCAGCTGGTGCTGGGCATGGACCCGCTGACCGCCGGGCTGTGGACGCTGCCGTCGTCGATGGGGTTCATCGGCGGCTCGTTCATCGTGCCGCTGGTGGCCAGGCACCTGGGAACGCTGCGCGTGATGGTGGGCGGGCTGGTGCTTTCGGCCCTGGGCTTTGCGTTGCTGGGCTTTGTGGGCACCAGCGACCTGGCCCTGCTGGTGCTGGGCTCGGTGGTGTTCTCGGTAGGCTTGACGCCGGTGGTGGCCCTCACGACCGACCTGGTGGTCAGCAGCGCGCCGCCCGAGCGCGCGGGCTCGGCCTCGTCGCTGTCGGAAACCAGCTCCGAGCTGGGCGGCGCTCTGGGCATAGCGGTGCTGGGCACCATTGCCGCGGCGGTGTACCGTGCGTCCATGGTCAATGCCATCCCGCCGGGCGCGTCCCAGGCGGTCAGCGATGCCGCGCGCGGCACGATTGGCGGCGCCATGGCCATGGCGGACCAGTTGCAGGGGTCGGCCGGCGCCACGCTGCTGGGCGCCGCCCGCAGCGCCTATGTGCAGGGGATGCAGGTCAGCACATCGCTCAGCGCGGCCATCATGCTGGGCACCGCGGCGCTGGCCATCGTTTTGTTACGCGGCCACGCGGGTAAACCCTGAAAATATTTCTTCCACCGGCTGTCGATTCGCGCCAGCCTCATGCGTCGTTCAAGACACAACCCAAGGAGATTTCTGATGGCGATGTATGTCGATGGTTTTCTGATGCCCATTCCCAAAAAGAATGTGGACGCCTACCGCAAGCTGGCCCGCAAGGCCGGCAAGGTCTGGATGGAGTACGGCGCGCTCAGCTACGTGGAGTGCATGGCCGATGACGTGAAGCCGGGCAAATGGACGTCGTTCCCGCAGGCGGTCAAGCTCAAGCCGGACGAGGTGGTGTGGTTTTCCTGGATCACCTACAAGTCGCGCAAGCACCGCGACAGCGTCAACAAGAAGGTGATGGCCGACCCGCGCATCGCAGGCATGGACCCCAAGACCATGCCGTTTGACGCCAAACGCATGATCTGGGGCGGCTTTGCGTCCAAGGTCCAGTTCTGAACCCAACCCCACAGGAGCACCCCTTGAGAGTCCAGCCCTACCTCAACTTCAATGGCCGCGCGGAAGAAGCCATGGCCTTTTACCAGCAGGCCGTGGATGCCCAGGGCACCTTCCTGATGCGCTGCAAGGAAGCGCCCGAGGGCCCGCCGGTCGATGCCGACAAGGCGGACAAGATCCTGCACGCGGAGTTCACCGTGGGTGAATCCACCATCATGTGCAGCGACGGCTATTGCACCGGCGAGGCACCCGCTTTCCAGGGCATCACGCTGACCATCGTGGCTGACGATGATGCGCAGGCCCGCCGCCGGTTTGACGCGCTGGCCGACGGCGGCGCGGTGCAGATGCCGCTGACCAAGACCTTCTTCGCCTCCAGCTTCGGCATGCTGACCGACCGCTTTGGCGTGGGCTGGATGGTCATCACCGCAGACCCGCAATGACGCCGGGCGCGCCCGAGCGCCAGCGCTGGCTGGCCCTGATGGTGCTGTGCCTGGGCGTGCTGATGATCGTGCTGGACACGACCATCGTGAACGTCGCCCTGCCCTCCATCCGCGAGGACCTGCGCTTTACCGAGACATCGCTTGTCTGGGTGGTCAATGCCTACATGCTGACCTTTGGTGGCTTCCTGCTGCTGGGCGGGCGCCTGGGCGACCTGTGGGGCCACCGGCGTGTGTTTCTGGGCGGCATCGTGCTGTTCACCATTGCTTCGCTGGCCTGCGGCGTGGCCGGCTCGCAGGCGGTGCTGATCGCCGCGCGCGCGGTGCAGGGCCTGGGCGGTGCGGTGGTGTCGGCCGTGGCGCTGTCGCTCATCATGAACCTGTTCACTGAACCCGGCGAACGCGCCAAAGCCATGGGCGTGTACGGCTTTGTGTGCGCGGGCGGCGGCAGCATTGGCGTGCTGCTGGGCGGGCTGCTGACCAGCGCCTTCAGCTGGCACTGGATCTTCCTGGTGAACCTGCCGATTGGCGTGGCGGTGTATGCACTGTGCCTGCGCCTGATCGCGCCGAGCCAGGGCATCACGGGCCAGAAGCTGGACGTGGCCGGCGCCGTGACGGTCACGCTGTCGCTGATGCTGGCGGTGTATGGCGTGGTGGGCGGCAACGATGCCGGCTGGACGTCGGCCCGCACGCTGGGCCTGCTGGGTGCGGCCGCGGTGCTGATGGCCGCCTTCATCACCATCGAGGCACGGGTTGGCGCGCCGCTGATGCCGCTGTCGCTGTTTCGCCTGCGCAATGTGGCCACGGCCAACGTGGTGGGTGTGCTGTGGGCGGCGGCCATGTTTGCCTGGTTCTTCATCTCGGCGCTGTACCTGCAGCTGGTGCTGGGCTACAGCGCCATGCAAGTGGGGCTGGCGTTCCTGCCGGCCAACCTGATCATGGCGGCGTTCTCGCTGGGCCTGTCGGCCAGGATCGTCATGCGCTTTGGCATTCGCGGCCCGCTTTGCGCCGGGCTGCTGATGGCCGCGCTGGGGCTGGCGCTGTTTGCCCGGGCGCCGGTCAACGGCCAGTTTGTGCTGGACGTGCTGCCGGGCATGCTGCTGCTGGGCCTGGGCGCGGGCATTGCCTTCAACCCCCTGCTGCTGGCCGCCATGAGCGATGTCGCCCCGTCGGAGTCAGGCCTGGCGTCTGGCGTGGTCAACACCGCCTTCATGATGGGCGGCGCGCTGGGCCTGGCGGTGCTGGCCAGCGTAGCGGCGGCGCGCACCACGGCCCTGCTGGGCGCGGGCGCGGCGCAGGCTGCGGCCCTGAACGGCGGCTACCAGCTGGCGTTTGTGATCGGCGCGGTCTTCGCTGCGGTGGCCGGCGTGCTGGGTGGTGCCTTCATGCGCACCGGCGCGGTGACAGGCAACGCGCCGGCGCCAGCCCACTAACGGCTCAAGCCGGCTTGCCCTGCCAGATGGCTGGCTGCTCGTGCACAGCCGGTGCGGCAAATGGATTCACCACCTCCAGCGCGCCAAAGCGCATGCCGTGTTGCAGGTCTTCGCTGTACAGGGTGGTGCAGCCGCCGTCCAGCGCGGCCTGCACGATCAGTGCGTCCCACAAGGACGTCTGGTAGCGCTGCTGCAGCGCAAACGCCTGGAACAGCAGGCTGGGGGTGGCGTTGATGACCTCGTGCTCTGCCCACAGCTCACACAGCGCCTGGGCTGCAGCAGCCGGCATGAACCGGCGGCGCACCATGGTGTTGTAGAACTCCTGCAGCACCTGGGTGCTGATGACAAAGGTACCCTGCAGGATGGCGGACTCGATCAGGTCCTTGGCGATGTGCTGGCGGCGGGTGTCTTGCGGGTCCTGCCGATAGACCAGGTGTTGGTATCAAAGAAGTGCATCGGACCGGTGCGTCAGGCCGCCGCACCGGCACCACGCTGCGCAAACATCTGCTCGTACATGTCGTCGCGGCTCTTCCAGGGAGCGGGCAGCGGCGTCTCGCGCGGCATCGCGTCAATCTGTGCCTGCACAACGCGGTAGCGCTCCAGTCGCTGCATGCCGGAGGCGCGGGCGTAGGCCTCGATCGCCTTGCGGCAGATTTCATTGACGCTCGTCCCCTCCTGCACGGCCCGTATACGGGCGGCCTGAAGCACCTTGTCGTCAATGGAAAGTGTGAGATTGGTCATGGCGGTCTTTTTGCACATAACCAGTTTAACACGGGTTATGTGTATTTAGCGCCAAATGACTATTGTCGCGGTTCCTTCACCTCGACGTCGGTCACATCCGCAATCTGACGGCGCCTCACGGGCTCTGAAGGGCCGGGTTCGTTCGCCGGCTGGGCGGATGATGCGCCCCGGTACATGCGGTTGAACCCGCCGCGCGGGTCGACCCGCATCACGAAGGGTGTCACGGGTTGGCCCGTCAGGCGCGCCCACACCGTGCGCAGGCCCCAGAACGCCAACAACACAAGAACCATGAGCGCAAGGCTCGCCGCGAAAACTAGCCCTGCGACCAGCAGAACCAGCCGCAGGATGACGCGAAAAACGGTATCCATCAGGCCGATGCTACCGCGCCATCAAAGTGGAATACACCGGGGGAACGGACCGGGTCCACGGTCACCGGGATCACACTCTTGGGCGGATAGCGGCCCTCCAGGATCAGCTTGCTCAGCGGGTTCTCGATACGCTGCTGGATCGCGCGCTTCAGGGGCCGCGCGCCAAACACCGGGTCGAAGCCGACCTTCGCCAGCTCGCCCAAAGCGGCGTCGCTGACCTGCAGCGTCAGGTCCATCTTGGCCAGGCGTGCTTCCAGGATGCGCAGCTGGATGGCGGCGATCTTCTGGATGTGCTGTGCGTCCAGCCCATGGAACACCACGGTCTCGTCGATGCGGTTCAGGAATTCGGGACGGAAGTGCTTCTTCAGCTCATCCCATACCGCGTCCTTGATGTCTTCGCCCGGTTGGCCCACCATGGCCTGGATCATGTGCGAGCCGATATTGCTCGTCATCACGATCACCGTGTTCTTGAAGTCCACGGTGCGGCCCTGGCCGTCGGTCAGGCGGCCGTCGTCCAGCACCTGCAGCAGCACGTTGAACACATCGGGGTGGGCCTTTTCCACCTCGTCCAGCAACACCACGCTGTAGGGCTTGCGGCGCACGGCCTCGGTCAGGTAGCCGCCTTCCTCGTAGCCCACGTAGCCCGGCGGCGCGCCGATCAGGCGGGCAACCGAATGCTTCTCCATGAATTCGCTCATGTCGATGCGGATCAGGTGCTCTTCGCTGTCAAACAGGAAGTTGGCCAGCGCCTTGCACAGCTCGGTCTTGCCCACGCCCGTCGGGCCCAGGAACAGGAACGAGCCGGTAGGCCGGTTCGGGTCGCTCAGGCCCGAGCGTGAACGGCGGATGGCGTTGGCCACCGCGCCAATGGCTTCATCCTGGCCCACCACGCGTTCGTGCAGCTTGCCTTCCATGACCAGCAGCTTGTCGCGCTCGCCCTGCATGAGCTTGGCCACGGGGATGCCGGTGGCGCGTGCCACCACCTCGGCGATTTCCTCTGCGCCGACCTGCGTGCGCAGCAACTGCGGCTTGCCGTCGTTACCCTTGGCCGATTCCTTGGCCTGGGCTTCCTTGAGCGTGCGCTCCAGCTCGGGCAGCTTGCCGTACTGCAGCTCCGCCACCTTGTTGAAGTCGCCCTTGCGCTTCCATTCCTCGATCTGGAAGCGCACGCGCTCGATCTCTTCCATCACGCTGGCCGAGCCTTGCGCCTGGGCCTTTTCGGCCTTCCAGATTTCGTCGTAGTCGGCGATCTCCTTTTGCAGCTTGCCGATTTCCTCCTCGATCAGGTCAAAACGTTTTTTCGATGCCTCGTCCTTCTCGCGCTTGACGGCTTCGCGCTCGATCTGCAGCTGGATCAGCCGGCGGTCCAGCTTGTCCATGACCTCGGGCTTGGAATCCATCTCGATCTTGATCTTGGAGGCCGCCTCGTCGATCAGGTCGATCGCCTTGTCAGGCAGGAAGCGGTCGGTGATGTAGCGGTGGCTCAGCTCGGCCGCGGCCACGATGGCCGGGTCGGTGATCTGCACGCCATGGTGCACTTCGTATTTTTCCTGCAGGCCGCGCAGGATGGCGATGGTCGCCTCCACGCTCGGCTCGCCCACCAGGATCTTCTGGAAGCGGCGCTCCAGCGCGGCGTCCTTCTCGATGTACTTGCGGTATTCGTCAAGCGTCGTGGCGCCCACGCAGTGCAGCTCGCCACGCGCCAGCGCGGGCTTGAGCATGTTGCCCGCGTCCATCGCGCCTTCGGCCTTGCCGGCGCCCACCATGGTGTGCAGCTCGTCAATGAACACAATGGTCTGGCCTTCGTCCTTGGCCAGCTCGTTCAGCACGGTCTTCAGGCGCTCTTCAAATTCCCCGCGGAACTTGGCGCCGGCCAGCAATGCCGCCATGTCCAGGCTCAGCACGCGCTTGCCCTTGAGCGAATCAGGCACCTCGCCAGCCACGATGCGCTGGGCCAGGCCCTCCACGATGGCGGTCTTGCCCACGCCTGGCTCGCCGATCAGCACGGGGTTGTTCTTGGTGCGGCGTTGCAGCACCTGGATGGCGCGGCGGATTTCGTCGTCACGCCCGATCACCGGGTCCAGCTTGCCCAGGCGGGCGCGCTCGGTCAGGTCCAGGCAGTATTTCTTGAGCGCCTCGCGCTGGCCCTCGGCGTCGGCGCTGTTCACGCCCTGGCCGCCGCGCACGGCTTCAATGGCGGCCTCCAGGCTCTTGCGCGTCATGCCGTTGGCACGGGCCATCTGGCCCAGGTCACCCTTGTGGTCGGCAACCGCCAGCAGGAACAGCTCGCTCGCCACGAACTGGTCGCCGCGCTTGATGGCTTCCTTTTCGGTGGCCTGCAGCAGCTTGCCCAGATCGGGGCCGCCTTGCACCTGGTCCTGCCCCTGCACCTGCGGCAGCTTCTTGATGGCGGCGTCCGCCGCCGCCAGCAAGCCCGGCACGTTGACACCCGCGCGCTGCAGCAGCGCGGTGGGGCCATCGTCCTGGCGCAGCATGGCGGCCAGCAGGTGCACTGGCTCGATGTAGGCGTGGTCATTACCCAGCGCAAGGCTCTGCGCGTCGGCCAGGGCCTGCTGGAACTTGGTGGTGAGTTTGTCGATTCGCATGGCGGGCAGCTTGGGGTTATCCACAGGTTTTCAAGGGTGACTTTGACATGGCGCCGCCGCGTGGGGGCTGACTAGAATCAAACGCATGAAAGTTCACCAGCTGTCGGTCACCTACCTGCGCGAGCAGGACCGCCTGCTCGTGCGCATCAACACCAGCGACGCCGAGGAACTGCGCCTGTGGTTCACGCGCCGGCTCATGCTGGAGTTGTGGCCCATGATGCACAAGGTGCTCACGGACCAGCTGGTCAGCCTGGAATCCAGCGTCACCTCCGGCCTGGCCGCCGACGAGGACATGAAGCAGATGCTGGCGGACTTCCGCAAGCAGGAATTCCTGCAGGAAGCAGACTTTGACACCCCTTACAACGAGCAGCAGGCCAAACTGCCGCTGGGCGAGGAGCCTCTGCTGGTAACCGACCTGACCATCACCCACCTGGCGGGCAGCATGGTGGCGCTGGAGTTCCATGAGAAACCACCGGGCGGCGACAAGCCCCGCAGCTTCCGCCTGGAGCTGGACCCGCAGCTGATGCAGGGCTTTGTGCACCTGGTGGACCAGGCGCTGACGCAGGCCAGCTGGAGCCTGCCGCCACGCCAGCGCGACACGGCGCCAGAGCCGGCCGCCAAGCCGCGCTACCTCAACTGAGCCGCGCGCGGCTCAAGCCTGGCGCACGGCGTCCAGCGAAAAGCCGGCAATCTGCTTGTAGTTATCCGAGATCTTGCGCAGTTCTTCCTGGCTGATCAGGTCGTCGATATGCCGGAACGGCTTGCCGCCCGACAGCTCGTCCACCTTGATGTTGATGAAATCCGGCGGCACCGAACGGTTGGTCTGCACGATGCGCGCCGTCACCGGCAGGCGCTGCGCCTCATAGGCCTGCAACGCCGCGCGTGCGTCAGCGCCGTGGCTGACGCGGGCCAGCTCGTCAGCCAGCGTGCGCCCGTCGATCAGGGCCTGGGCCGAGCCATTGCTGCCGCGCGGGTACATCGGATGCGCCGCATCGCCCAGCAGCGTGACGCGGCCAAAGGTCCATTGCGCCACCGGGTCACGGTCCACCATGGGGTACTCCAGGATCTGGTCTGCGCCACGAATGAGCGCGGGCACGTCCAGCCAGTCAAAACGCCAACTGGCAAAGATGTCGATGAAGTCGTCCACCCGGCCGCCCTGGTTCCAGTCGTTCATGCTGGCGTCGGGCCGCTGGATTTCGGCCACCCAGTTCACCAGCTGCAAGCCGCTGCCGTCCAGGTTGTCCACGATGGGGTAGATCACCATCTTGCCGGTGTCGATGGAGCCCACCCGCAGGTAAGACTTGCCCGACAGGATGGGCCTGTGCCGCGTGACGCCGCGCCAGGTGTTGATGCCCGCGAACGCCACCTGCTCGTGCGGATAAAACTGCCGGCGCACGGCGGAATTCACACCGTCGCAGGCCACGACCACGTCCGCCTGCACCGGCGGCAGCGGCGATGCGTCGGACTGCCGCGCGAAATGCACCGTGGCGCCAGCCTCGCCCTGCTCCACCCGCAGGCAACGGTGGTCGGTGTGCACATGCTGCGGCCCCAGGCGGGCCAGCACCGCGTCGTACATCACCCGGTGCAGCTTGCCGCGGTGAATGCCCACCTCGGGCAGCGCATACCCCGCATGGCGCCCGCGCGGCTCGCGGTAGATGAACTGGCCCCAGCGGTTGAAGAACACGCTTTCCAGGTTCTCGATGCCCGCGGCCTCCAGCGCGGGCTGCAGGCCCAGCGCCGCCAGCTCGCGCATGGCATGGGGCAGCAGCGTGATGCCGACACCGATCTCGCGCACCTCGGGCACGCTCTCGTACACATCACACGGCAGACCGCGCTCGTGCAGTGCCAGCGCCAGGCCCAGGCCACCGATGCCGCCACCTACGATGGCAATTTTCATGGTCATTCAGCGGTGATGTTCTGCGTCTTGATGAGCTGCGCCCACCGGCTGGCGTCCTGCTCCACCAGTTTGCGGAAATCCTCGGGCGTGCTGCTGGCCGGGTCCATGCCCTGGGTTTCAAATGCAGCGCGGACATCAGGCAGCGCGAGAATCTCCTTGAGTTCGCGGTTCAGCCGCGTCACCAGATCCGCGGGCGTGCCCGGCTGCGCAAAGATGCCGTACCACATGTCCACGTTCACATTGCCGGCCCTGGCCTCCGCGAGCGTGGGCACCTGCGGCAGCAGCGCATGGCGTTTGTCGCTGCCCAGGCCCAGCGCCACCAGCCGGCCGCTGCGCACATGCGGCAGCGCCACATGGATGGGCAGGAACATCGCATCCACCTGCCCGCCCAGCAGATCGGTCAGCGCCGGGCCGGTACCACGGTACGGGATGTGCGTGATGAACACTCCGGCCGTGGCCTTGAACAGCTCCATGGACAAGTGGTGCGGTGTGCCCACGCCAGGCGACGCGTAGTTGATGCGGCCCGGCCGTGCCTTGGCCGCGGCCACCAGCTCCCCCGCCGTGCGGTGGCCAGCGCCCGGGTGGGCTACCAGCAGCAGCTGGCCCCAGCTCGTCAGCGACACCGGCACCAGGTCCTTGACCGGGTCAAACGGCAGTTGGGGGTACAGGCTGCGGTTCATGACCAGCGTGTTGACGCTGACCAGCAGCGTCTGGCCGTTGGGTGCCGCCCGCACCACGGCCTCGGTGCCGATGTTGCCGGACGCTCCCGCCCGGTTGTCCACGACCACCGGGCGACCCAGCCGGTCGGCCAGCTTGGGGCCGACCGTGCGCGCAATCAGGTCGATGCCCGTGCCCGGCGTGAACGGGACGATCAGCCGCAGCGGTGCCTGGGAGGCGGGCTGGGCTGCGGCCCCCAGGCTGGTGGCCTGCAACATGGCCGGCACTGTGCAGCGCAGCAGGTGGACCATGTCCCGGAAGAAGGTTGGCATAGTCGCCTCCTTATGTTTGCATGCTAACTATTTTGCAGGCCCTGGCGCAAGGCACAATCCATGGATTCCCTGAGTCCGTGTGCGCCCACAGTGCCTGAAAACCTCCCCGATACGCCCGACCTGTCGCGCCTTTACAGCCGCCCCGGCTTCCTGCTGCGCCGCGCGCATCAGATTTCAGCCGCGGTGTTCGAGGACGAATGCCGCGCGGTGGCCCTCACACCCGCGCAGTTTGGCGTGCTGACGGTGCTGCGCGCAGGCCCCGGCATGGACCAGTCCAGCCTGGCGCGGGCGCTGGGTTTTGACAAGGTCACCGTGCTGCGCGTGCTGCGCGGGCTGGAATCGCGCGGCCTGGTGCAACGATCGCCCGCACCGACGAGCCGGCGCAATCTGGCGGTGGCCTTGTCGCCGGAAGGCAGCGCCCTGCTGGACAAGGCGCAAAAGCCGGCGGAGCGGGCTTACCGGCGCCTGCTGGCACCGCTGTCGGCGGCGCAGCAGGTGGCGCTGGTGGAACTGCTGCAGCAGCTGACCGACGGGCTCGAACACGAAGCCCGGGCGCCGTTTGTTCCGCCTGGGCAGGACTGAATGTGGCCCCAGGCCTGTCACTGCTTGGGGCGGCCCTGCGCCGTCTGAGCCGCGCCGTCAGGCGTTGCCGGCCGTGATGCCCCAGCGCGCCAGTGCGGCGTCATCCGCCACGCGCGCATCCACCCAGCGCGCGCCCTCAGGCGTCTGCTCCTTTTTCCAGAACGGTGCCTGGGTCTTGAGGTAGTCCATCAGGAATTCGCAGGCGCGAAAGCTTTCGCCCCGGTGCGCGGACGTGACAGCCACGAGCACGATCTGGTCCAGCGGCTGCAGCAACCCCACGCGGTGGATCACGCGGGCCGCATGGATGTCAAAACGGCTCAGGGCGGCATCGATCATGGCTTCAATGGCCCGCTCGGTCATGCCGGGGTAGTGCTCCAGCTCCATGGCGCTGACGCAAGCGCCGTCGCTGCGGTCGCGCACCGTGCCGACAAAGCTGCACACCGCGCCGACACGGGCATCCGCGCCACGCAGCGCGGCGATCTCGTCAGCCACGTTGAAGTCCTGGTGCTGGATGGAGACGCGCGCCATGCCTGCCACCCGCTCAGCCACCCGTCACGGGCGGGAAGAATGCCACCTCGCACCCGTCCACCAGCACGGCAGCGTCGTTGCACATGGTCTGGTCGAGCGCGGCCCGCACGGCCTTGCCACGCGCCAGGCTGCTGGCATGGGCGCCGCCACGCGCAATGAGCTCGTCGCGCAGCGCGCCGACGGTGGCGGCCTGCGTCTGCACGGGCTCAGTGCCCTGGCCGATGGCCTCGCGGATCGACGCGAAATAGCGCACCTGGACTTTCATGCGGCCCCTTTCATGCCAGCAGCTCCGCCAGCGAAATGAACGGCACCATGTCACCCGGCGCGATGACACGCCCCGGCGCGGTGTCCACCAGCCCGTCGCCCCAGACCATGGACGTCAACACGCCGGAGCTCTGGTTGGCAAACAGATCCAGCCCACCCGTGGCGTTGCGCCGCACCCGCAGGAACTCGCGGCGCTTGTCGGCCTTGGCCCAGGTGAAATCCGCACGCACCGGCACCGCCCTGGCGGCGAGATCCGTGGCGCCTTGAAGCTTCAGGATGAAGGGCCGCACCAGCAGCAAGAAGGTCACGAAGCTGGACACCGGGTTGCCCGGCAGCCCGATGAAATGCGCGGCCCCCACCCGGCCATAGGCAAACGGCTTGCCGGGCTTGATGGCCAACTGCCACAGCTCCAGCGTACCGAGCGCCTGCACGGCGGGCTTGACGTGGTCTTCTTCGCCGACGGACACGCCACCGCTGGTGACGATCAGGTCATGGCCCTGCGAGGCGCCGCGCAGGGCATCCACGGTCGCTTCTAGCCGGTCAGGAACCACGCCCAGGTCCGTCACCTCGCAGCCCAGGCGCAGCAACAAGGTGCGCAGGAAGAACCGGTTGGAGTTGTAGATGGCACCGGGCTTCATCTGGTCCGGTGGCACATCGCCGGGCAGCACCAGTTCGTCGCCCGTGGAAAACAGCGCCACGCGCGGGCGGCGCGCCACCGGCAGCGTGGCCAGCCCGATGCTGGCCGCCATGCCGAGCGCGGCAGCGTCCAGCCGCCGGCCACGGGGCAGCACCACGGCGCCGCGCGTCACGTCCTCGCCCGAGCGGCGGATATGCTGGCCAGGGGCCGGTACGGAGTTGAACTGCACCCCGCCGCCGTCCGTGACCTGGGCGTCCTCCTGCATGACCACCGCGTCCGCCCCCGGCGGCACGGGTGCGCCGGTGAAGATGCGCGCCACGGTGCCCGGCGTCAGCGTATCGCCGGCCGCGCCAGCTGCAATGCGCTGGCTGACGGGCAGCGGCCGGCCCTGGGCGAGGTCGGCGGCACGCACCGCGTAGCCGTCCATCGCGCTGTTGTCCTGGGGCGGCACCTGCAGGGGCGACACCAGGTCCCGTGACAGCACGCGGCCATCGGCGTCAAAGGTGGAGACCTCCTGGGTGCCCTCCAGCAGGCTCGCGCGGCCCAGCAAGTCGGCCAGCACCTCGTCCAGCGAACGCAGCGGCGCGCGGGCGGGCGCCTGAGAAGCGGGAGCGTTCATGAATACATCTCTGCCACGTAGTCAAACCTGTCGCCATTGTCGACCAGCCAGCGGGCGACCGCCTCGGGATCATTGAGGTCCAGCACGGGCCGCAGGGTTGTTTCGGGCAGGCGGCCGGGCGAATCGGTGGCGATCGCGACAATGAAGTCGTCGTCCGGGTAACGCACCGGGTGCCCGGCGTCGGCACGCCAGACCTCCAGCTTGTGCAGGTTGCTGTCGCGAAAGCCCTCCACCAGCACCCAGTCCACGCCTTCGTACAGCTCGGCCAGCAGGTGGTGCACCGTGAGCTGGGCTGGCCGCTCGAATTCGCGCAGCAGCGCCAGCCGCCTGTCGGAGGCCACTACCACCTCAAAGGCACCCGCCTGGCGGTGGCGAAAGCTGTCCTTGCCGGGATGGTCGATGTCAAAGCGGTGGTGCGCGTGCTTGACGACCGACACGCGCAAGCCCCTGGCCTTGAGCGCAGGGATCAGCTTTTCAACCAGCGTGGTTTTGCCCGCGCCCGAGTAGCCCGCAAAACCAGCGACCTTCATCGGACGGCTTTCATGGCTCAGCCGGCGTTCGCGACGATGTAGGCCTGAACAGCTTTCACATCGGCGTCCAGGACCGTCACGCGCTTGGGCAGATCCTCGATGCCCACGAATTTCGTGGGCCGGTCCGGTTCGCGGCCCAGGGCTTCCACGATGGTGGCGGCAAACTTGATGGGCAATGCCGTCTCCAGCACGATCATCGGTACGCCAGGCTGCAGGTGCTCGCGCGCGACCTTCACGCCATCGGCCGTATGGGTGTCGATCATCACGCCATAGCGTTCCCAGGTTGCGCGGATCGTGGCCAGGCGGTCGGCATGCGTGCTGCGGCCGCTGACAAAGCCGTATTTCGCGGCGGCGTCTTTGAACAGGGCATCACCGCTCAGGTCAAAACGGCCCGACGCCGACAGCTGCGCGCCAAACAGGTCCTTCACACGCACGCCATCGCGGCCCAGCAGGTCGAACACGAAGCGCTCGAAGTTGCTGGCCTTGGAAATGTCCATGGACGGGCTGGAGGTCTCGTGCGTGTCGGCACTGCCGCGCACGCGGTAAACACCGGTGCGGAAGAACTCGTCCAGCACGTCGTTTTCGTTGGTCGCCACGACCAGCCTGTCGATGGGCAGGCCCATCATGCGGGCCACATGGCCTGCGCAGACATTGCCGAAATTGCCGCTCGGCACGGTGAAGCTGACCTTCTGGCCGTTCGACGTGGTGGCCTGCAGGTAACCCGCAAAGTAGTAGACCACCTGGGCCACCAGCCGCGCCCAGTTGATCGAGTTGACCGTGCCGATCTTGTACTTGCGCTTGAACGCCAGGTCGTTCGACACGGCCTTCACGATGTCCTGGCAGTCGTCGAACACGCCCTGGATGGCAAGGTTGTGGATGTTGGCGTCCTGCAGGCTGAACATCTGCGCCTGCTGGAACGGGCTCATGCGTCCGTGCGGCGACGTCATGAACACGCGCACACCCTTCTTGCCCCGCATGGCGTATTCGGCCGCGCTGCCGGTGTCGCCGCTGGTCGCGCCCAGGATGTTGAGTTCCTCGCCGCGGCGGGCCAGTTCGTACTCGAACAGGTTGCCCAGCAACTGCATGGCCATGTCCTTGAAGGCCAGGGTGGGACCGTTGGACAGGCCCTCAAGTAGCAGCCCGTCGTCCAGCCTGCGCAGCGGCACGATCTGCGGCGTGCCAAAGACTTCCTCGGTGTAGGTCTTGTGGCAGATGGCCTTGAGGTCCGCGGCCGGAATATCGTCGATGTACAGCGACAGGATTTCAAAGGCCAGGTCCGCGTATTTCAGGCTGCGCCACCGGGTCAGCGTGGCGTCATCCACCTGCGGATAGTGCTGCGGCAGGTACAGGCCGCCATCGGGAGCCAGGCCTTCCAGCAGGATTTCACAAAAGTGCTTGCGGCCCGGATCGCCGCGCGTGGACAGGTACAGCATCAGGCCAGTTCTTCCTTGCGGATGCGCGTGATCGGCGCGAGCACCGTGGGCAACGCCTGCATCTGGGCGATGGCGGCATTCATGGTGCCTTCCACGGTATCGTGGGTCAGGATGATGAGGTCGGTCTGGGTCGAGCCTTCGCCACCCACTTCGTCGGCTTCGCGCTGCAGCATGGCGTCGATGCTGATGCTTTGCGATGCCAGGATGCCGGTCACCTTGGCGATGACGCCGGCTTCGTCCGCCACGCGCAGGCGCAGGTAGTAGCTGGTCACGACCTCGCTCATGGGCAGCACCGGCAGGTCGCTCATGGCGTCGGGCTGGAAAGCCAGGTGCGGCACGCGCTGCGCAGCATCGGCCGTGTGCAGGCGCGTGATGTCCACCAGGTCGGCAATCACGGCACTGGCGGTCGGCTCGCTGCCCGCGCCCTTGCCGTAGTACAGCGTCGTGCCCACGGCATCCCCCTGCACCATGACGGCGTTCATCGCGCCTTCCACGTTGGCGATCAGGCGCTTGGCCGGCACCAGGCTGGGGTGCGTGCGCAGTTCGATGCCTTTGGCCGTTCGCTTGGTGATGCCCAGCAGTTTGATGCGGTAACCCAGTTGCTCGGCGTACTTCAGGTCAACAGCGCCCAACCGGGTAATGCCTTCCACATACGCCTTGTCAAACTGCACCGGGATGCCAAACGCGATCGCGCTCATGATCGTGGCCTTGTGCGCCGCGTCCACGCCTTCAATGTCAAAGGTCGGGTCGGCCTCAGCGTAGCCCAGGCGCTGTGCTTCCTTGAGCACCACGTCGAAGTCCAGGCCCTTGTCGCGCATCTCGGACAGGATGAAGTTCGTGGTGCCGTTGATGATGCCGGCAATCCACTGGATGCTGTTGGCGGTCAGGCCTTCGCGCAAGGCCTTGATGATGGGAATGCCGCCGGCCACGGCGGCTTCGAATGCGACCATCACGCCCTTGGCGGAAGCAGCGGCAAAAATCTCGGTGCCATGCACGGCCAGCAATGCCTTGTTGGCCGTCACCACGTGCTTGCCCGCCTCAATGGCCTCCATCACGAGCTGGCGGGCAATGCCGTAGCCGCCGATCAGTTCCACGACGATGTCGATGTCCGGGTTGGCGATGACGGCGCGTGCGTCGTTGACGACCTTGACCTTGTCACCCACCACGCTTTGCGCACGGGCCGTATCGAGGTCAGCCACCATGGCGATTTCGATGCCGCGGCCCGCGCGGCGCTTGATCTCTTCCTGATTGCGATTGAGCACGTTGAACGTGCCGCTTCCCACCGTGCCGATGCCCAGCAGGCCTACCTGGATTGCTTTCATGTCGAATGTCGTTTTCTGTAGTTTTCTAGGAACTTCGCGATGCGGCCAATAGCCTCACGCAGGTCGTCTTCGTGCGGCAGGAAGACGATGCGGAAATGGTCCGTGTCGGGCCAGTTGAATCCCGTGCCCTGCACCAGCATGACACGGGTTTCCTGCAACAGCTCCATGAAGAACTGCTGGTCATCCGCGATGGGATAGACCTTGGGATCCAGCCGCGGGAACATGTACAGCGCCGCCTGCGGTTTCACGCAGGTCACCCCGGGGATGGCGGTGATCAGGTTATAGGCCAGGTCGCGCTGGCGGCGCAGGCGCCCGCCATCGCCCACCAGGTCGTTGATGCTCTGGTAGCCGCCCAGGGCGGTCTGGATCGCCCACTGCCCCGGCACATTGGCGCACAGCCGCATGTTGGACAGCATGTTCAGGCCTTCGATGTAGTCGCGCGCGGGCTTCTTGTCACCCGACACCACCAGCCAGCCGGCGCGGTAGCCGCAGGAGCGGTAGCTCTTGGACAGTGAGTTGAAGGTCAGCGTCAGCACGTCATCCGACAGGCTGGCGATGGCGGTGTGCCGGGCGCCGTCGTACAGCACCTTGTCATACACCTCGTCGGCAAAGATCACCAGGCCATGCTCGCGGGCGATGGCAACAATGGCCTTGAGCAGCTCGTCGGAGTACAGCGCGCCCGTCGGGTTGTTCGGGTTGATGACCACGATGCCCTTGGTGTTGGGCGTGATCTTGCGGCGAATATCGTCCAGATCGGGCATCCAGCCATTGGCCTCGTTGCACATGTAGTGCACCGGTGTGCCGCCCGACAGGCTCACGGCCGCCGTCCACAACGGGTAATCGGGCGCGGGCAGCAGCAGCTCATCGCCATCATTGAGCAGCGCGTTGGTGGCCATCACGATCAGCTCGCTGGCGCCGTTGCCCAGGTAGATGTCATCCAGCGTCACGCCCTTGACGCCCTGCTTCTGGGTCTCATGCATCACGGCCTTGCGCGCCGCGAAAATGCCCTTGCTGTCCGAGTATCCGGCCGAAGTGGGCAGGTTGCGGATCATGTCCTGCTGGATTTCCTCGGGCGCGTCAAAGCCAAAAACGGCCAGGTTGCCGATGTTCAGCTTGATGATCTTGTGGCCTTCTTCCTCCATCTGCCGGGCCGCATCCATGATGGGCCCGCGGATGTCGTAGCAGACGTTGGCCAGCTTGGCGGATTTCTGGACTGTTTTCAATGTCCCTCCGTGGGGCGTTTTATTGGGCGAAACCTATAATTTGACCACAGTTCCGCCCGCCTATAGTGCAGCGCAACATCCACCAACCCCGCCGCGCGCACCATGAAGCTGCAACCCGATAAATCAGACGTCCAGACCATCACGGGCTATGGCCCGGGCTGGATCGGCGTGAACGGTGAAAAGCTCACACAAAGCACCCTGATCGGCTCCGGCGGGCAGCGGTTGCCCTGGCCTTGCGAGCGGTTCGAGGACCTGCAGGCCAGCCATTTCGCGCCCCTGGCGGAAATGGGGGCCGAACTGGTGATCTTTGGCAGCGGCAACCGCATCCGTTTTCCGCAGCCGGCCTGGCTCAGCCCGCTGATGCAGCGGCGCATCGGCCTGGAAACCATGGACACGGCAGCGGCCTGCCGGACCTACAACATCCTGGCTGGCGAAGGCCGCAATGTGGTGCTCGCAGCGTTGCTGGAGCCGCCCACGCCGGGTGGAGGGGCGCAGGCCCCCGTTTCAGGGTAAAATCACCGGTTGCAGCGGGAAGCATCGTCCCCAAGTAGCAACGAGCAAAACCTGTCACACGAGATACAAATTCATGGCGATCGTTGTCAACAAACCCATCCCCGAATTTGAAGCAAACGCCACCGGCGGCATCAAAGTTTCCAACACCTCGCACCTCGGCCATGTTGTGGTGCTTTATTTTTACCCCAAGGACAACACGCCCGGCTGCACGACCGAGGCCATGCAGTTTCGCGACAAGTACAAGGACTTTGTGAAGGCCGGCGCCACCGTGTTCGGCGTGTCGCGCGACAACATGAAGTCGCACGACGATTTCAAGCTCAAGCTGGAACTGCCCTTCGAGCTTATTGCCGACACCGAAGAAAAAATGTGCCACATGTTCGGCGTCGTCAAGAACAAGATCATGTACGGCAAGAAAGTCAAGGGCATCGAGCGCAGCACGTTCCTGATCGGTGCCGATGGCCTGCTCAAGCAGGAATGGCGTGGCCTGAAAGTACCCGGCCATGTGGACGAAGTGCTCAAGGCTGTCAAGACGCTCAAGAAGGCGGCCTGACGTTTTGCAACAACATGGTGCCGTTGAAGCGTCACCTGACTTGTGCATAATGAATTCATGCCGTTGATCCCGACGCACAGCGTCATCACCGCCAAACCCGAAAAAGCCGCCTGGCTCGCCAGGCGGCTTTTTCGCTTTTTGCATCCCCAACCTGCGAGTGCCCCGCCCCATGCCATTGCCCCCCGCCCCCACCAAGCGCGCCGCCCTGCTGTCCACCGAGGCCTACGATGCTCCGGCCCGGTCTGTACACAAGGCGCAGCGAAAATCGGAGGCGCACACCACCGGCAACCCGCTGGCTGACAAGCCGCAGGCGCTGGACTTTGAGCCGCGCAGCGGCGGTGGCGAACTGCACCCCGCGCTGCGCGACACGCCGGACATCGCCCCGGAAAAGATGATTCAGGTCGAGACCCGCAAGGCTGCCGCCGCACCCGTGGCGCAGCCCGCGCCCCGCGCCCGCAAGAAGCGCGCTATGGGGCCGGCCAAGCTTTTTGTGCTGGACACAAACGTGCTGCTGCACGACCCGATGTGCCTCTTCCGCTTCGAAGAGCACGACATCTTCCTGCCCATGATCGTGCTGGAAGAGCTGGACGGCCACAAGAAGGGCATGACCGAGGTGGCCCGCAATGCCCGCCAGACCAGCCGCACGCTGGACGCACTGGCGGGCGCCCAGGGCGCGGACATCGCCACCGGTTTGAAGCTCGACACCACCGGCCATCGCGAAGCCGGCGGCTGCCTGTTTTTCCAGACGCAGCCGCTGGAGGCGCAACTGCCCATGAGCCTGCCCCAGGGCAAGGCCGACAACCAGATCCTGGGGGTGGTGCAGGCCCTGCGCGACAAGTACGCCCCGCGCGAGGTGGTGCTGGTGTCCAAGGACATCAACATGCGGGTCAAGGCCCGCGCCTTGGGCCTGGCCACGGACGACTACCAGAACGACAAGACGCTGGAAGACGGCGACCTTCTCTATTCCGGCGCGATGGCCCTGCCGCCTGATTTCTGGGCCAAGCACGGCAAGACCGTGGAAAGCTGGCAAAGCGGGCACCACACCTTCTACCGAATCACCGGCCCTGTCGTACCCAGCCTGCTGATCAACCAGTTTGTGTATTTCGAGGCGCCGGGCGAGCCCAGCCTGTATGCCAGGGTGACGGAAATCCGTGCCAAGACAGCCGTGCTGAAGACGCTCAAGGATTACGGCCACCTGAAGAATTCGGTGTGGGGCGTGACCACGCGCAACCGCGAACAGAATTTCGCGATGAACCTGTTGATGGACCCGGAAGTGGATTTCGTCACCCTGACTGGCACGGCCGGCACGGGCAAGACCCTGATGGCGCTGGCATCGGGGCTGACCCAAGTGCTGGACGACCGCCGCTACACCGAGATCATCATGACCCGCGCCACAGTCAGCGTAGGCGAGGACATCGGCTTCCTGCCCGGTACCGAAGAAGAAAAGATGGGCCCCTGGATGGGCGCGCTGGACGACAACCTGGAAGTGCTGGCCAAGACCGAGACGAGCGCCGGTGAATGGGGCCGAGCCGCCACCAACGAGCTGATCCGCAGCCGCATCAAGATCAAGAGCATGAACTTCATGCGCGGGCGCACCTTCCTGAACAAGTACGTGATCATCGACGAAGCGCAGAACCTGACGCCCAAACAGATGAAGACCCTGATCACCCGCGCCGGCCCGGGCACCAAGATCATTTGCATGGGCAACCTGGCGCAGATCGACACGCCGTACCTGACCGAGGGCTCGTCGGGCCTGACGTTCGCGGTGGACAAGTTCAAGGGCTGGCCGCACAGCGGCCACATCACGCTGGCGCGCGGCGAGCGTTCGCGCCTCGCGGACTTCGCAAGCGAAGTGCTCTGACGCTGTCTTTCAGTAATCGATGCCAGCGCCGCCGCTGGACAGGCTTTCAAACTTGGTCAGCGGCTTGAGGAAGGCGAGCTTGACGGTCCCGGTGGGGCCGTTGCGCTGCTTGCTGATGATGACTTCCGCGACACCGGGCTCCTTGGAGTCCTTGTTGTAGTAGTCGTCGCGGTAGATGAACATGATCACGTCGGCATCCTGCTCGATCGCACCTGATTCACGCAGGTCGCTCATCATCGGACGCTTGTCGGTGCGCGCCTCCACGCCACGCGACAGCTGGGACAGCGCGATCACGGGGCATTGCAGCTCCTTGGCCAGCATCTTGAGCCCGCGCGAGATCTCACCCACGGCCGTGGCGCGGTTCTCGTCGGCCATGCCGCTGGACACGCTCATGAGCTGCAGGTAATCCACCACGATCAGGCCCAGCTTGCCGCACTGGCGCGCCAGGCGGCGGGCATTGGCGCGCAATTCACTGGTGGTCAGGCCCGGTGTTTCGTCGATGTGCAGCGACACGTTGCGCAGCTTCTCGATGGCCTCGGTCAGGCGCGGCCATTCGTCGTCGGTCAGCTTGCCGGTACGCAAGTGCGTCTGGTCAATGCGGCCGATGGAGCCCACGATACGGATGGCCAGTTGGGACGCCCCCATTTCCATGGAAAACACGGCCACCGGCAACCCTTCGTTCAGGGCCACATGCTCCGCAATGTTGATGGCCAGGGCCGTCTTGCCCATAGATGGGCGCGCGGCCAGCACAATCAGATCGCCCGCCTGCATGCCCGAGGTCATTCTGTCGAAGTCGTAAAAGCCGGTGGGGACCCCCGTCACGTCATTGGGGTTGTCGGCCATCTCCTGCACGCGGTCCAGCAGTTGCACCACCAGGGAATCCATGCCCTGGAAGCCCTGCTTCATGCGCGAGCCCTCTTCACCGATATTGAAGATCTTCTGCTCAGCCTCGTCCAGGATCTGGTCCACCGCCTTGCCTTGCGGGTTGAAGGCATGGGTGGCGATCTCGTCGCTGGCGCTGACCAGCTTGCGCAGGATGGAGCGCTCGCGCACGATCTCGGCGTAGCGGCGGATGTTGCTGGCGCTGGGCACATACTGCGCCAGCGAATTCAGGTAGGCCAGGCCGCCAGTTTCATCGGCCTTGCCCTGGTTCTGCAGGTGCTCGTAGACGGTGATCACGTCCGCCGGCTTGGTGGCGTTGATCAGGGCACCGATGGAGGCGTAGATCAGCTTGTGTTCGTAGCGGTAGAAGTCGCCATCGGTGAGCAGATCACCCACCCGGTCCCAGGCGCCGTTGTCCAGCAGCAGCCCGCCCAGCACGCTGGATTCGGCCTCGATCGAATGGGGCGGGACACGCAGCTGCGCGACCTGGCGGTCGGGCGAAAAATCGTCATCCACCGATGAGAGAACTGCTGACATGAACTTCCTTGGGACAGCTTTGGATCGTACGCCCGCGCCGGAGCGGCGTCACGGGAAAAGCCTGTGCATAACAAGTGGGTTTCCAGTGGGTTGCGGGGGACAACCAGCAAACCTGAAAAGAAAAAAGCCGCCCGAGGGCGGCTTCAGGGGGACGGGAAGGCTTAAGCCGTTTCGCCGTACACCGTGACGTTGATCTCGACCACCACGTCGGTGTGCAGTTGCACGCTGACGTTGCTGTCGCCGACCATCTTGATCGGGCCATTGGGCATGCGGACCTGGGCCTTGGCGACCTTGTAGCCTTGCTTGCCCAGCTCTTCAGCGATGTCGTGATTGGTAACTGAGCCAAACAGGCGGCCGTCCACGCCGGCCTTCTGGGTCAGCTTGATGGTCGTGCCGGCGAGCTTTTCGCCTTGGGCTTGCGACTCGGCCAGCTTGGCGGCCGCAGCCTTTTCAAGCTCGGCGCGCTTGGCTTCAAATTCAGCCTTGTTGGCGGCGGTTGCGCGGCGGGCGCGGCCCGTGGGGATCAGGAAGTTGCGGGCGTACCCGTCCTTGACCTTGGCGATATCACCGAGGTTGCCCACGTTGGGGACTTTGTCGAGCAGGATGACTTGCATGTTCAGGGCCCCTTAGATGCGGTGCTGGTCGCTGTACGGGACCAGGGCCAGGAAGCGCGCGCGCTTGATGGCGGTGTTGAGCTGGCGCTGGTAAATCGCGCGCGTGCCGGTCAGGCGAGCGGGGATGATCTTGCCGTTTTCAGCAATGAAATCACGCAGGGTATCGACGTCCTTGTAGTCGATTTCTTCAACGCCGGCGACCGTGAAGCGGCAGAAACGCTTGCGCTTGAACAGCAGGGACTGGGTGTTGCGCTTGGGGCGCTTGTCTTTGTTGAATTTCTTGAACGTGGCCATGATGGGACCTCTTGAAAACTAATCTTGCACAAATGCCTGGATGTGGAAAACGGCGTACTTGCCATTGCGTGGATTCGCCAGAAAACCCGTGAACCTGCCTGCGCTGCCGATGGGGCGTTTGCCGAGGGTCTCGGCCATCGCGCCCAGCGCCACTGCCTTGACCGCCACCTTGACCTGCCGGGTCTGCCCTGCCTCGACTGCTTCGGACTCGTGTTCAAGTCTCAGGTCAAGTGCTGGAACTCCGGCCGGTGTGTACCGCAGGGCATTGGCCTCGGCGATACAGGCGCTCAGGATAAGCTGGTTCACTGTGCTCCGGCTGACACGCGTCAGCTGTTCGCGTACTCCGCTTGCTGGGCCTTGCGGGCCTCTTCGCGTTCCACCGTCTTCATCATGGACGACGGGCCGGTGTCGGCCTTCTTGCGCACCACGGTCAGGTGGCGCAGCACGGCATCGTTGAACTTGAACGCATGCTCAAGCTCAGCCATGACGGCCTGGTCGGCTTCGATGTTGACGCACAGGTAGTGGGCCTTGCCCAGCTTGTTGATCTGGTAGGCCAGCTGACGGCGGCCCCAGTCCTCAACACGGTGGACCTTGCCACCGCCAGCGGCAATCATGCCCTTGTAACGTTCCAGCATGGCCGGGACCTGCTCGCTTTGATCCGGGTGGATCAGCAGGATGATTTCATAGTGACGCATGGATACTCCTTGTGGATTGGCCCTTGCGAAAGGCCGTTGGATAAGCCGCCCACTGCGTCAGTAGTGGTGCGGCAAGGCAAAGCCAAGCATTATAGCCCAACAAAAAAGCCGCCCTGTACCTTGCGGCACAGGGCGGCTGCGGCACATTCCCCGTCCGGCCGGAGCCGGACAGGGGTGGCCTGTCAAACTCAGTGGATCATGCTCTTGGCCGTACCCTTCAGGCTCGGATAGCGCACGTGCTCCACCAGTTCCTGGATCTTGGCGTTGGGTGCGGGCGTCACCAGGCTGACCAGGATGATCACGGCAAAGCCCAGCGGCACACCGAAGACACCGGCAGAGATGGGCTGAATGCCGAACCAAAGTTCCACCGGCGACGTGACGCCAAAGACACCGCGAAGCCAGGGTTGGGTTGTCACCATGTAATAGAACGTGATGCCCAAGCCGGCCGCCATGCCCAACGAGGCGGCGATGCCGGTGGCACGCTTCCAGAAGATGCCCAGCACCAGCGCGGGGAAGAACGACGCCGCCGCGAAGGAGAACGCCGCCGACACCAGGAACAGGATGTCCGCCGGCTTCTGAGCCGCCACCGAAGCGGCGGCCAGGGCCACCACCAGCAGCAGGATCTTGGACAGCGTCACCCGGCGCGCCGTGGAGGCGTTGGGGTCGATCATCTTGTAGTACAGGTCGTGCGACAGCGCGTTGGCGATCGTCAGCAGCAGGCCGTCAGCCGTGGACAGTGCCGCGGCCAGGCCGCCCGCAGCCACCATGCCCGACACCACGTAGGGCAGGCCGCCGATTTCCGGCGTGGCCAGCACGATGATGTCGCCGCCGATGGACAGTTCACCCAATTGCAGGATGTTGTCCTTGTTGATGTCCACCACACTCAGCAGACCCGGGTCCACCCTGCTCCAGCTCGCAATCCACGCCGGAAGCTTGTCTATGGGTGTGCCCACCAACACGTTGAACACCTCGTACTTGACCAGCACGGCCAGGGCCGGCGCCGTGAAGTACAGCAGGAAGATGAAGAACAGCGACCAGGTCACCGATTCGCGCGCCTGCTTGACGCTGGGCGTGGTGTAGTAGCGCATCAGGATGTGCGGCAGCGCGGCCGTACCCACCATCAGGCAGAAGATCAGCGCCAGGAAGTTGCGACGTGAGTAGTCATACGCCTGCTGTGCCTTGGCATCACCATTGGGGTCTCCGGCGTATTGCGCGGCGTGGCGCGGCATGCCGCCCAACGGCTTGTCCTTGGCTTCGGCGGCTGCCTTGGCGCGGGTCCAGGCCGTCTTGGCCGCCGCTTCATCGGCGGGCAGCGCAGCCAGCGCCTTCTCGGCGGCGGCCAGCTCGGACGCCATGGCGTTGGCAGCCTTCAGGTCAGCCACCTTCTTCGCAGCCGCTTCCTTGTCGGCAGCCAGGGCAGCCTTGGGGTCCTTGAGCTTTTCGCCCAGAGCCGCGGCGCGTTCGGCATAGACCTTGCGCACTTCAAGTTCCTTGGGGTCCTTGATCAGCTCGGCTTCCTTGGCCGTGACCTTTTGCAGCTGGAAGCCGTAGATGGCCTGCGGCACCGGCACGCTGGTCTGCTTGACCGACAGCCACACCACCGGAATCATGTAGGCAATGATCAGGATGATGTACTGGGCCACCTGCGTCCACGTCACCGCGCGCATGCCACCCAGGAACGAGCACACCAGAATGCCGGCCAGACCCAGGAAAATGCCGATCTCAAAGGCCACACCGGTCAGGCGCGTGGTGATGATGCCCACACCGTAGATCTGGGCCACCACATAAGTGAACGAGCACAGGATGGCGGCAAAGATGCCAATGAAGCGTGGCACGTTGCCGCCATAGCGTTCGCCCAGGAAGTCGGGAATCGTGAACTGGCCAAACTTGCGCAGGTACGGCGCCAGGAACAGCGCCACCAGGCAGTAGCCACCCGTCCAGCCCATGATGAATGCCAGGCCGCTGTAACCCGTGAGGTACAGCGTACCGGCCATGCCGATGAACGACGCGGCCGACATCCAGTCAGCACCCGTCGCCATGCCGTTGTACACCGCAGGTACGCGGCGGCCGGCCACATAGTATTCCGCAGCGTCCGTCGTGCGGCTCATGATGCCGATACCGGCATACAAACCGATGGTCGCCAGGAGGAAGATGAAGCCGATCCATTCACGGCTCAGACCCACCTGCTCCAGGATCGCAAGAACGATCACGAAGGCCACAAAGCCGCCGGTGTACCAGGTGTACACCTTGTTGAGTTGCTGCTTGAAAGCAGCGTTGGAGGCGGCCGTATTGGTCCCTCCTGCATTACCGAACATGCCAGCCATGGGTTACTCCTCTTCCGCCACGCCGAACTCCTGGTCCAGCTTGTTCATGTAACGGGCATAGAAGCCAATGATCAACACGTAGATGATCAGGCTGCCCTGGGCTCCCATCCAGAAGCTGAAGGGCCAGCCAAAGAATGTGAAACTGAGGTCACGGGCCATGTAGCCCACGACATAGGTGACCACGAACCATATTGCAAGCAATATGGCTGTGATCCTGAGGTTCTTCCGCCAGTAGGTGCGGTGGCCTTCTGTCAACTGCATGCCGTTGTCTCCTTCCATTCCCGTCGCCGGGTGTTGTCTGCGACCTTCTCAAGCGACCCGCTGCCGTCTGTACGGCAGCCTGCAACCGGGCCGCGTCCTTTCAAGTACCCGCTCAACTGGCTGACGAGACAAAAATCCCTGTCTCACGTTCCAGCTGGGCGGCCACTTTGGGCTCGAACCTTTTGAGGTGCGAAATGATCTTTCGCGCCTCATCGGGCTCGTGCCTGTCCACATGCACCCGCGCCAGCTGGTACCAGCCGTACGGGCTCATGGGTTGCAATTTCGTGTTCTGCTTGAGCGCCGCCACCGCCTCGTCAAAGCGGCGCAGGCGAATGAGGACCAACCCCAGTCCGTACCAGGCACGGTCCAGATCCGGGCTGAGTTCGGTGGCGCGCCTGAAGGCCGCTTCGGCCTGGGCGTAGTCCCCGTCTTCCTCGAGCATGAAGCCCAGGTTGAACCAGTGGGCTGCATGAGCCGGGTGGTCATGGACCAGGGCATTGAACAGCTGCAGTGCCTGCGCGCGTTCACCGGCTTGAACGAGCAGCTGCGCCTTGCTGGCCATCGTGTAAGCGTCCCGCGGGAACTCGGCCAGCATCTGGTCAAACACGGCGGTGGCTGCCGCCTTGCGGCCAAACACCAGCAAGGCCATGGCGGTCCACTTGAGCCCAAGGTACCGGATACGCTGCATCACTGGCATTGCTGGACTCCGATCTGCACACAGATGCTGATCTTGGTGATCGTGGCCGCGATCCATGCGAATGCCAACAGCAGGAACGCCACCAGCGGTACATGCCGGTCAATCACGACCTTGGGCGTGATAAGCCGTGCGCCCCGCACAAAGGGCCGCGTCAGCACCTGAAACAGCTGGTAGAACGTGTTGGTTTCCCGCTTGGCGCCAGCCAGCAATCCCAGAAGCCATTGGCCGGCAATGGCCAGCAAGGCGATCTCTGCCACAAGCTTGACGATGCTGACGAACAGGAGCATGAGTGACCAACGTGAAGAAGTTCACGCATGGTTTGCAGGGGCGCTTACCCTTTCCTTACAAAAAATCTTTACACCGCGAAAACACCCTCAGGGATTACCCGATCCGCCGTGTGCCCGCTGAGTACCTCCGGTTGCAGGGCTTACGCTACTCGACGCAGCCCTCGTGATGTACTTACACTGAACTTACAACAACAAACTGATGGCGGTCCGTGATGAACAAGAACGCGATCTATCACAAGTCGGCCAAGGGGGCGGAAGCCATCGCCACGCGCCAGCATGGCCTGGGACCCCGGCAACGGTCCCTGTTGATCCTCATCGACGGCAAGAAAAATTTTGAAGACCTGGCCAAGCTCTCGGCCATGCTGGGCGACACAGCCCAGCTGCTGGACGAGCTGGAAGCAGGCGGCTTTATCGAGGCCGCCGCAGGCGCCCCGGCTGCCAGTCCGGGGCCTTCGCCCAGCCAGGTAGCAGCAATCCAGGCCGTCACGGCGCCCTCTCCCCTGGCATCGGCCATTCCCGCCACAAGCCTGCCCGATGCCAAGCGGTTTGCGGTGCGCAAACTGACCGACACCATGGGCCCCATGGCCGAGGAACTGTGCCTGCGGATCGAGGCGGCGCGCACGCCCGCCGAATTCCTGGCAGCTGTCTCGCGGGCCGAAGCTACCTTGCGCCAGCTGCGTGGCAGCGGCGCAGCGGCGGCGTTTGCCGCCGAGGTGGCGGCGCACAGCCCTGCTGCCTGAGTGCTTCGGTTCAGTCGCCGCCACGCGTGGCCAGGCTGACGACCACCGCCAGCACCAGCCCCAGGCTCACGCCGAATACACCCGCGGACACAGGCAGGATGCCAAACCACAGGGCTGCTCCGGGCTCCAGGCCCACCAGATGGCGCACGGCCTGCGAATTCACGAGCATGTAGTACACCGTGATGCCCAGGCCACCCAGCATGCCGGCCACCGCGCCAGCGCGCGTGGTGCCACGCCAGAAGATGCCCAGCACCATCACCGGCACAAACGCCGACGCCGCGAGCGAGAACGACGCCGCCACCAGCGGCAGGATGTCCGCCGGCTTGAGCGCTGCGACAAAGGCGGCCACCATCGCAATGCCCAGCAATGCAAACTTGGACAGGATCACCCGTTGCTCGGGCGTCACGTCGCGCCGTACCTCGTGGCAATAAACATCGCGCACGATGGAGTTGCTGATGGTCAGCAGCAGCGCATCAGCGGTGGACAGCGCCGCCGCCAGCCCGCCCGCGGCCACCAGGCCTGACACCACATAGGGCAAGCCGCCGATCTCGGGCGTGACCAGCATGACGATGTCGGCGCCGATGCGGATTTCCCCGAACTGCAGGATCCGGTCGCCATTGACATCAGCCACCGCAATGAGCGCAGGGTCCACCTTGGCCCACTGCCCGATCCAGGAAGGCAGCGTGTCCAAACTGCTGCCCACCAGGCCCTGCATGACCTCGAACTTCACCAGCACGGCCAGCGCGGGCGCGCTCAGGTACAGCAGCGCGATGAAGAACAGCGACCAGGCCACCGACGACCGCGCCTCGGCCACCGTGGGCGTGGTGTAGAACCGCGTGAGCAGGTGCGGCAGCCCGGCCGTGCCCACCATCAGGCAGAACATCAGCGCCAGGAAGTTCAGGCGCGAGGTGCTGAACGCCGCCTGCTCGGCCGGCGTGCCCTGGGGGTCGCCTGCAAAGGCCTGACTGTGCGGCGGCAAGCCGCCCAGCGGCTTGGCACGCTCCAGGCTCTCGGCCATGGCGCGGGTCCACAGCTCACGCGCGGCCTCGGCATCCCGGGGCAACGCGGCCAGTTCACGGCTGGCCGCGACGATCAGGGCGGAATCAGCGTCGCGCGCCTTGAGCGCGCGCACCCGCTCCTGCGCCGCGGCACGCTCGCGGCGCAGCGCGGCATCAATGTCCTTGAGGCGCTCTTCGTACTCCGTGGCGCGCTGGGCGAATACCTCGCGCACCCGCCGCTCGGCCTGCGAATCCTTCAGGACTTTTTCCATTTCGGTGATCTTGTCGACCTGCTTGCCGTACACCAGCGGCGCCAGCGGGTTGCCCAGCTGCTTGTACGCAAGCCATGACACGGGGATGAGAAAGGCAAGCAACAGGATGATGTACTGCGCCACCTGCGTCCAGGTGATGGCCCGCATACCGCCAAGGAACGAGCACAGCAGCACGCCGCCCAGCCCCAGCAGGATGCCGATTTCAAACTGCACGCCCGTCATGCGCGAGGCGATGAGCCCCACGCCATAAATCTGCGCCACCACATAGGTGAACGAGCACAGCACGGCCGCCAGGGCCGCAATCAGGCGCGGCCAGCGCCCGCCAAAGCGCAGGCCGAAATAGTCTGGCACGGTGTACAGCTTGAGCCGCCGCAGGTAGGGCGCCACCAGCAGCGCCACCAGGCAGAACCCGCCCGTCCAGCCCAGCACATAGGCCAGGCCGCCGGGCTGTGATTCCGTGCCGGAAAACCCCTGCAGGTACAGGCCGCCGGCCAGGCTGATGAACGACGCCGCGCTCATCCAGTCCGCCGCGGCCGCCATGCCGTTGTACACCGGCGGGATGCGCCGGCCGGCCACGTAGTACTCATCGGCATCGGACGTGCGCCCATAGATGCCGATGCCCGCATAGATCATGACCGTGGCAAACAGGAAGATCGGGCCCAGCCAGACCTTGGACATGCCCAGCCGCTCGGCCCAGGCCATCAGCAGCAGGAACGCCGCCAGACCCACGATGTACAGCAACAGGTTGCGATGCAGGCGGCGCTTGTAGGCGATGTAGGCGGGATCTTCGGGAGCAGCGGGCATCGGCCGATCATCGCACCGGGGCCCGCGCAAACGCCTAGGTATTTGCCAGACGCTTCCAGGTCTCGATCACGCTGTCGGGGTTCAGTGAGATGGACGCAATGCCCTCATTCGCCAGCCACTGCGCGAAATCGGGATGATCGCTGGGCCCCTGGCCGCAAATGCCCACGTACTTGCCCTGCACCTTGCACGCCTTGATCGCGCGGCTCAACATGGCCTTCACGGCCGGGTCGCGCTCGTTAAAGTCGGCGGCCAGCAGTTCCAGGCCCGAATCGCGGTCCAGGCCCAGTGTGAGCTGCGTGAGGTCGTTGGAGCCGATCGAAAAGCCGTCGAAGTGCTGCAGGAACTCATCGGCCAGGATGGCGTTGCTGGGCACCTCGCACATCATGATGATCCTGAGATCGTTTTCGCCACGCTTCAGGCCGTGTTCACCCAGCAGCTTCGTCACGCGGTCGGCCTGCCCCAGCGTACGCACAAAAGGCACCATGACCTGCACGTTGGTCAGGCCCATGTCACCGCGCACGCGGCGCAGGGCTTCGCATTCCATGGCGAAGGCCTCGCCAAAGTCGGCGCTGATGTAGCGCGCAGCGCCACGAAAGCCCAGCATGGGGTTTTCTTCCTCGGGCTCGTAGCGGCTGCCGCCAATGAGCTTGCGGTATTCGTTGCTCTTGAAGTCCGACAGCCGCACGATCACCGGCTTGGGCCAGAACGCGGCGGCGATGGTCGCCACGCCTTCGGCCACCTTGTCCACGTAGAAGGCACGCGGCGATGCATGGCCGCGTGCCACCGACTCCACCGCCTTCTTCAGGTCCGCATCCACCGCCGGGTAGTCCAGGATGGCCTTGGGGTGCACGCCGATGTTGTTGTTGATGATGAACTCCAGCCGCGCCAGGCCCACGCCTTCATTGGGCAGCTGGCAGAAGTCAAACGCAAGCTGCGGGTTGCCCACGTTCATCATGATCTTGGTCTTGATGGGCGGCATGGTGCCGCGCTCGACCTCGCTCACCTCGGTTTCCAGCAGGCCGTCGTAAATGAAGCCGGTGTCGCCCTCGGCGCAGCTCACCGTCACCAGGGTGCCGTCCTTGAGCTGCTCGGTCGCGTGCCCGCAACCGACCACGGCCGGGATGCCCAGTTCGCGTGCGATGATGGCGGCGTGGCAGGTGCGCCCGCCCCGATTGGTCACGATGGCGCTGGCGCGCTTCATGACCGGCTCCCAGTTGGGATCGGTCATGTCGGTCACCAGGATGTCGCCCGGCTGGACCTTGTCCATCTCGCTGATGTTGTGCACCAGGCGCACCGGGCCGGTGCCGATCTTCTGCCCGATGGCGCGGCCCTCGGCCAGCACGGTGCCGCGGCCCTTGAGCTTGTAGCGCAGCTCGGCCTTGTCGCCCTGCTGGCTCTTCACCGTTTCGGGGCGGGCCTGCAGGATGTACAGCTGGCCGTCGGTGCCGTCCTTACCCCATTCAATGTCCATCGGACGGCCGTAGTGCTTTTCAATCACAAGCGCATACCGCGCCAGCTGCTCGACATCGGCGTCGGTCAGCGAATAGCGGTTGCGCTGCTCCAGCGCAACGTCGGTGGTCTTCACCAGCTTGCCGGTCTTGGCCTTCTCGTCGGCGGACGAGAACACCATCTGGATCAGCTTGGAGCCCAGGTTGCGGCGGATCACGGCGCGCTTGCCAGCGGCCAGCATGGGCTTGTGCACGTAGAACTCGTCCGGGTTCACCGCGCCCTGCACCACCGTCTCGCCCAGGCCATAGCTGCTGGTGATGAACACCACATCCTCGAAGCCGGACTCGGTGTCGATGGTGAACATCACACCCGCCGCGCCAAGGTCGGAGCGCACCATGCGCTGCACGCCGGCGCTCAGGGCCACGTCGGCATGGGCAAAGCCCTTGTGCACGCGGTAGCTGATGGCGCGGTCGTTGTAGAGGCTGGCAAACACCTCTTTCATCTTGTGCAGCACATCGTCGATGCCCACCACATTCAGGAAGGTCTCCTGCTGGCCGGCAAACGATGCGTCGGGCAGGTCCTCCGCCGTGGCGGAAGATCGCACGGCAAAGGAGGCCGCGGGGTTGCCCGCGCTCAACGTGGCAAAGGCCTGCGCAATGGCTTCCTGCAGATCGGCCGGAAACGGCTGGGCCTCGACCATGGCGCGGATCTCGGCGCCCGCGGCGGCCAGGGCGCGCACGTCCTCGGTGTCCAGGCTGGCCAGGCGCGCATTGATCCTGTCGGCCAGGCCGCCGTGGGCCAGGAACTGGCGGAATGCGTGGGCTGTGGTGGCAAAGCCAGTGGGCACGCGCACCCCCTGCGGAAGCTGCGAGATCATTTCGCCGAGGCTGGCGTTTTTGCCACCAACCACCTCGACGTCGGTCATCCTCAGGTTTTCAAACGGTACGACCAGGGCGGTCGGGCTGAAAAGTGCAGACATGGGAAAGCTCCGGAAGTTAAAAGCGGCGCGGCGGTGCCGGCGTGGTGCGGCAGCGCTTTCCCATGACACGGCGTCCAGCTTTGCTCTTTTGGTTGTGGGCGAAGGCGGTGCATGGAGGGGAATTGGATAATTGCCCAGATTGTAGGCCCAGGCGTTGGCTGACGGGCTTGCAGGAATCTGAAAGCATTACAAGAAAGCGCCCTTTCACCCATGCACACTCGCACAGTCTTCTTCATCTCCGACGGCACCGGCATCACGGCCGAAACCTTTGGCAATGCCATCCTGGCCCAGTTTGAAATGAAGCCGCGCCATGTGCGCCTGCCTTTCATTGACAGCGTGGACAAGGCGCACCAGGCCGTGCGCCAGATCAACCACACCGCCGAGGTCGAGGGCAGGAAGCCCATCGTATTCACCACCCTGGTCAATACCGAAATCCTGCAGGTCATCGAAGAAGGCTGCCGGGGCATGTTGCTGGACATGTTTGGCACCTTCGTGCGGCCACTTGAAGTGGAGCTGGGCATAAAGTCCAACCACCGCATCGGCCGCTTCAGCGACGTGAGCAAGAGCAAGGAATACCACGACCGCATCGAAGCCATCAATTTCAGCCTGGCGCATGACGACGGCCAGAGCAACCGTGATCTGGAATCCGCCGACGTGATCCTGGTCGGCGTGAGCCGCAGCGGCAAGACGCCGACCTCGCTGTACCTGGCCATGCAGTACGGGCTGAAGGCCGCCAACTACCCGCTGATCCCAGAAGACTTCGACCGCCAGCAGCTGCCTGCGGCGCTCACGCCCCACCGCCGGAAAATCTTTGGCCTGAGCATCCAGCCCGAGCGCCTGAGCGAAATCCGCAACGAACGGCGGCCCAACAGCCGCTATGCCAGCCTGGACAACTGCCGCATGGAGGTCAGCGAGGCCGAGGCCATGATGCGCCGCGCAGGCATCCGCTGGCTGTCCACCACCACCAAGAGCATCGAAGAGATCGCCACCACCATCCTCCAGGAAATCCGGCCAGAACGGCTGGAGTACTGAGCCGCCCTGGTTTGACCACCCCCGTGGCGCCGGTCATTTGAGAGTGGTTCCTATTTGCAATTGACTTTTATAATAGTCAAAGCTTATTGACAAAATAAGCTCAATAAATTTGATTTATGCTGCAGTGCGGCGTAAATTCTCCACATCGCCTGCTTTTTCAACCTACCCAAAGAGGAAATACTCATGTCCCTGATCAATACGCCCGTCCAGCCGTTCAAGACCGAAGCGTTCCACAACGGCAAGTTCGTCACCGTCAGCGACGAGACGATGAAGGGCAAATGGTCCGTCCTGATCTTCATGCCCGCGGCCTTCACCTTCAACTGCCCGACCGAAGTCGAAGACGCTGCCGACAACTACGCCGAGTTCCAGAAGATGGGCGCCGAGGTGTACATCGTGACCACCGACACGCACTTCTCGCACAAGGTGTGGCACGAAACCTCGCCCGCCGTCGGCAAGGCAAAGTTCCCGCTGGTGGGCGACCCGACCCATGCGCTGACCAACGCGTTTGGCGTGCACATCCCCGAAGAAGGCCTCGCGCTACGCGGCACCTTCATCGTCAACCCCGATGGCGTCATCAAGACAATGGAAGTGCATTCCAACGAGATCGCCCGCGACGTGAAGGAAACGCTGCGCAAGCTGAAGGCCGCCCAGTACACCGCCGCCCACCCTGGTGAAGTCTGCCCCGCCAAGTGGAACGAAGGTGCCAAGACCATCGCCCCGTCGCTGGACCTCGTCGGAAAAATTTAACCACCCCCGAAGCGGCGCACCTGCGCCGCCTCCCCCTCAAGGGGGCGGCACCAGTGGCCCGGCGGAGCCGGTTCCACGGTGTCCCCCCTTTTTTCTTTTCCGCTGTTTTTCGGGAGAACACTCATGCTGGACACCAACCTCAAAGCCCAACTCGCCTCGTACCTCGAACGCATTTCGCAGCCCGTCGAAATCACCGCGTCGCTGGATGACACGCCCGCTTCGGCCGAGATGCGTGCGCTGCTGAAAGACATCGCGGAATCGTCAAAGCTCATCACCGTCACCGAATCCAGCGGCGGACCGCACCGCACGCCGTCGTTCGCCGTGAACCGCCCTGGCGAAAACCATGGCCCGCGCTTTGCCGGCCTGCCCATGGGGCATGAGTTCACCTCGCTGGTGCTGGCGCTGCTGCAGGTGGGCGGCTACCCGCCCAAGGTCGAGCAGGCCCTGCTGGACCAGATCAAGGCGCTGGACGCGGACCTGGAATTCGAGGTCTATGTGTCCCTGACCTGCCATAACTGCCCGGATGTCGTGCAGGCGCTGAACCTGATGGCCGTGCAGAACCCGCGCATCAAGACCACCATGATCGAAGGCGGCATCTTCCAGGACGAGATCGAGGAACGCCAGATCATGGGCGTACCCACGGTGTTCCTGAACGGCACCATGTTCGGCTCGGGCCGCATGTCGCTGGAGGAAATCATCGCCAAGGTGGACACCGGCGCCGCGAAGCGCGACGCCGAGAAGCTCAACGCCAAGGAAGCGTTTGACGTGCTGATCGTCGGCGGCGGCCCGGCCGGCGCGGCGGCGGCTGTGTATGCCGCGCGCAAGGGCATCCGCACCGGTATCGCGTCCGAGCGTTTCGGCGGCCAGGTGCTGGACACGCTTGGCATCGAGAACTTCATTTCCATCAAGGAAACCGAGGGCCCCAAGTTCGCGTTGGCCCTGGAAGAACACGTGCGCCACTACGACGTGGACATCATGAACCTGCAGCGGGCCAAGGGCCTGGCGCAGGACGACGGCCTGATCCGCGTAGACCTGGAAAGTGGCGCCTCGCTCAAGGCACGGTCGGTCATCCTGTCCACCGGCGCGCGCTGGCGCAACATCAATGTGCCGGGCGAGGCCGAATTCAAGAACAAGGGCGTGGCCTACTGCCCGCATTGCGACGGGCCGCTGTTCAAGGGCAAGCGCGTGGCCGTGATCGGCGGCGGCAACTCGGGGGTGGAGGCCGCGATTGACCTGGCGGGCATCGTGGGCCATGTGACGCTGATCGAGTTCGACACCAAGCTGCGCGCCGACGAAGTGCTGCAGCGCAAGCTGCGCAGCCTGGCGAACGTCACGGTGGTCACCAACGCGCAAACCACCGAGATCACCGGCGACCAGAAGGTCAACGGCCTGCGCTACAAGGACCGGACCTCAGGCGAGGAAACGCGGGTGGACCTGGAGGGCGTGTTCGTGCAGATCGGCCTGGTGCCCAATACCGACTGGCTCAAGGGCACGGTGGAGCTGTCAAAGCACGGCGAGATCGTGGTCGATGCCAGGGGCGCGACATCGCTGCCCGGCGTGTTCGCCGCGGGTGATGCCACCACCACGCCGTTCAAGCAGATCATCATTGCCGCCGGCGACGGCGCCAAGGCCGCGCTGGGTGCGTTTGACTACCTGATCCGCAGCGCCGTGCCCGCATGAGGCTGGAAATACCCGACAATGGTTTTATCCAAACCACTGTCGGGAGCCCCCCATGAAAGGTGACGCCAAAGTCATAGAACACCTGCAGGCCCAGCTCAAGAACGAGCTGACCGCGATCAACCAGTACTTCCTGCACTACCGCATGTACAAGCACTGGGGCCTGGACAAGCTGGCAAAGAAGGAATACGAGGAGTCCATCGGCGAGATGAAGCATGCCGACAAGCTGATGGACCGCATCTTCATGCTGGACGGCCTGCCCAACCTGCAGGACCTGGGCAAGCTCATGGTCGGCGAAGACGTGCCCGAGGTGCTGGCCTGCGACCTGAAGGCGGAGCAAGGTGCGCAAGCCACCATCAAGGACGGCATCGCCCATTGCGAAAGCGTGCGTGACTACGTGAGCCGCGACCTGCTGCAGGGCATCCTGGACGACACCGAGGAACACATCGACTTTCTGGAAACGCAGATCGACCTGCTGGCCAAGGTGGGCTTGCAGAACTACCTGCAAAGCCAGATGGGTGACGTGAGCAGTTGAGCCGCGCGCAACGCCTGCCCGCAAGTCGGCCAACAGCCGGCTTTTTTTGGCGCGCCGGCTTCATAACCCGTTGCGCAGGCCTACGACACGAAATGGCATAAGCCATCAGCGAAAATCTGGGCCATGAGTGCCTTCCAATCCGAAAAAGTCCTGACCGTCCACCACTGGACGGACCAGCTGTTCAGCTTCACCACCACCCGCGATACCGGCTTCCGGTTCATCAACGGCCAGTTCACCATGATCGGCCTGCCGGTCAACGGCAAGCCGCTGCTGCGCGCCTACAGCATCGCCAGTGCCAACCACGAGGAAACGCTGGAGTTCTTCAGCATCAAGGTGCCCGAAGGTCCGCTCACGTCCCGCCTGCAGCACCTGCAGCCGGGCGACGAACTGATCGTGGGGCGCAAGCCCACCGGCACCCTGCTGCTGCAGAACCTGCTGCCCGGCAAAGTGCTGTGGCTGCTGGCCACCGGCACCGGCCTCGCCCCCTTCCTGTCGCTCATCAAGGACCCTGAAACCTACGAGCGGTTCGAAAAGGTGGTGATCGTGCATGGCTGCCGCACACAGGCCGAGCTGGCCTACCGCCAGATGTTCGAGCACGAACTGCATGAGCATGAGTATCTGGGCGAGCTGGTGAAGAACCAGTTGCTGTACTACCCCACCGTCACGCGCGAAAAGTTCAGGAACGAAGGCCGCATCACCGAGCTGATGGCGTCCGGCAAGCTGTACAGCGACCTGGGCCTGCCCTCGCCCTCGCTGGACAACGACCGCTTCATGATCTGCGGCAGCCCGGCGATGCTCAAGGACCTGAAGCTCATGCTCGAAGAACAGGGCTTTGCCGAAGGCAACATGCAGCACGCTGCCCATTTCGTGGTGGAGCGCGCCTTCGCCGAACGCTGATCTTGACGTTGCACCACCGCAACGTCGTCCAAAATGTTGATGAGATAGATTCGCATTAGCGTTATAATTGCGAATTATTCTCATCGGCAAGCCAGTTTACCGGTGCTGACACTTTGTCGGCGCCTCTCCAGCCAGCCTCCCTGCAGCAACGTGACCCGTCCACCGGGCATTTCACAGGAGGCCTTCATGGCAAAGAAAAAAACGGGCGCCCGGCCGCGCCATACCACCACAGCCCTGGCACGCGACGTTCGCGCTTCACTGCCGCTGCCGTCCAGTGCCCCCGCCGTGCTGCCCCTGGGCGCGCTGATGCTGGCCGCATCCATGGGAAGCTGGGCCCAGGCTGGCGCGCCCGCCGTCGCGGCCAGCCCCGCTGAAAGCCGCAGCCTGGCGCCCGTGACGGTGCGCGAGCAGGCCGAAGCGCCGCAGGGCAAGGATTCCGTGCGCGCCACCACCACCACCATCGGCAAAGGCAACCAGCAACTGCGCGACATTCCGCAGTCCGTCACCGTGGTGACCGAAAAGTTGATCGACGACCGCAACCTGGACACCGTGAAGGACGTGCTGCGCAATACCGCCGGCATCACATTCCTGGCGGCCGAGGGCGGCGAGGAAGACATCCGCCTGCGCGGCTTCTCGCTGGCCAGCACGGGCGACATCTTCATGGACGGCATGCGCGACCCGGCGTTCTATGACCGCGATACGTTCAACAACGACCGCATCGAGGTGCTGCGCGGCTCCGCGTCCATGCTGTTCGGCCGCGGCTCCACCGGCGGCGCCGTCAACCAGGTCAGCAAGACGCCGCGCCTGATCAATGAGCATGAAGTGACCACCACGCTGGGCACGCACAACTACGCCCGCGTCACGGGCGACTTCAACCTCATCACCGGCGAAAACGCCGCGCTGCGCCTGAATGCCATGGCAACCAAGGCCGACAACAACGGCTCGGGCAGCAGCATCGACAAAAAAGGCATTGCCGCCGCCTACCGTTTTGGCATCGGCACGGCCAACGAGTTTTCAGCCAGCCTTTACCACCTGGACAACAACAACGGCATGAACTATGGCCTGCCGTGGATCAAGCCCCGCGCGACCGACACGTCCGCCGCCAACACGCTGATCGGCAGCCTGTCGCCCGATGCCTACTACGGCATGGCCAGCGACTACAACGCCGGCCAGGCCACCATCGCCAGCCTGGCCCACACGCACCGCTTCAGCCACGACAGCGAACTCAAGACCCAGCTGCGCACCGGCACGTTCAAGCGCGACCAGCGCGCGGGCACCGTGCGCTTTGCCGCCGCCGCGCTGCAGCCGGGCGGCCAGGCCGTGGACCTGTCCAACTTCGGTCCCAACACCGTGTTCACCCGCGGCACGCAGCTGAAGGTGCAGGACGTGAACACGCTGCAATGGCAAAGCGATTTCACCAACAAGTTTGAAGCGCTGGGCTACAAGCACGAGCTGGTGACCGGCGTGGACTTCTCGCGCGAGGAAAAAACGGTGTACGGCGTGGTGGGCACCAACCCGGCCAAGCCCACCACCCTGGCGGGCACGCCCGATGACGGCGCCTCCCTCAATGAAGGCGCGCGCGTGCTGCGCCCGGCCAACAACTTCGAGTCACGCGCCATGGGGGCCTATGTGCAGGACCTGGTGCAGATCGCGCCAGCCTGGAAGCTGCTGGGCGGCCTGCGCTGGGACAGCATGCGCGGCAACTACGCCACCACCACGCCAGCCACCGGCGCCGTGACGGCCCGCTACGAGCAGAAAATCTCCGAGTTGAGCAAACGCTTTGGCGTGCTGTACCAGCCCAACGCGCTGCATTCGTACCACTTCTCGTACGGCACGTCGTTCAACACCTCGGGCGACACCTATTCGTACAACGCCCTGTCCGCCAACACCGACCCCGAGCAGAGCCAGAACATCGAGTTCGGCGCCAAGCTGGATTCGGCCGACAAGCGCTTCAGCACCCGCCTGGCGATCTTTCACGCCACCAAGAAGAACGAGCGCAACACCGATCCCGACACCGCCGCCACGCGCCTGCTGCTGTCCGGCAAGCGCTACACGGCCGGCTTCGAGATCGACGTGTCAGGCCGCCTGACGCCGAAGTGGGAAGTCTATGGCTCCTACATGTGGATGCCGGTGGCCAAGGTGGACGTCGCCGCGTCCACCGTCACCACAGTGGGCAACCGCGCGGGCGACCGCCCGGGCCTGAGCCCCAAGCACAGCGGCACGGTATGGACGACCTACCAGCTCACGCCCCAGTGGCGCTTGGGCGGCGGGCTGAACTTCCGCAGCGCGCAGGCGCCAGCGGACGTAACGGCCCCGTCGTGGGAAGCTCCTGCGTTCACCACCGCCGACCTGATGGCCGAATACACCATCAGCGACCGCTTCATCGTCAAGGCCAACCTGACCAACATCACCGACAAGCTGTATGGTGAATCGCTGTACCGCGGGCACTATATTCCGGGTGCGGGCCGCCAGCTGCAGGTGGCGCTGACCGCGAAGTTCTAGCCTGCCGCCTGCCAATCACTCTGAGCAAAGCCCCCGCCATGCTCCTTGCCATTCCCGACATCCTGAGCGCCGCAGAGGTGCGGCAGGCCCGCGCCCTGCTGGACGCCGCGCCCTGGGGCGATGGCCGCGCCAGCGCCGGTGACCAGGCCGCGCGCGTCAAGCACAACGAGCAACTGCCGCACGACTGTGAGGCCGCGCGCACCGTGCGTGACAGCGTGCTGCGCGGGCTGGACCGCCAGCCGCTGTTCCTGAGCGCGGCGCTGCCGCGCAAGATATTCACGCCGCGCTTCAACCGCTACAGCGGCACGGCCAACCACTATGGTGACCATGTGGACAACGCCATCCGCTTCACCGAGGGCGGCCAGCGCGTGCGCACCGACGTCTCGTGCACCGTGTTCCTGTCGGACCCGCACGAATACGACGGCGGTGAACTGGTCATCCGTGACACCTTCGGCACGCAGCAGATCAAGCTGCCGGCCGGCCACGCAGTGCTGTATCCCGGCACCAGCGTGCACCAGGTGCTGCCGGTCACGCGCGGGGCGCGGGTGGCCTGCTTTTTCTGGGTCGAGAGCATGGTGCGCAGCGACGAGCAGCGCCGCCTGCTGTATGACATGGACATGGCCCTGATGCAGCTGCGCCAGCAGCACGGCGACAGCCCTGCAACCACCACGCTGACCGGCACGTACCACAACCTGCTGCGGCAGTGGGCCGATACATGACGCCGTCGGTCGAGGCCCTGCCACCGGGCCTGGTTACGCTGGCGGACCACGAAGCGCATGCACGCACCCGGCTGGACGACAACGCCTGGGCCTATTTCAGCGGCGCGGCGGGCGATGAAATCACGCTACGCGCCAACCGTCATGCCTGGGACCGCCTGGCCCTGTTGCCGCGCGTACTGCAGCCGCTGGCCGGCTTTCATACCCGGGTAGAACTGCTGGGCCGCGCACTGGCGCACCCCCTGCTGGTGGCCCCCATGGCCTGGCAGCGCATGGCGCATGCCGACGGTGAAATCGCCATGGCACATGCCGCCGCCGCGCAGGGCGCCGGCCTGGTGCTGAGCACCCAGGCCAGCCAGCCGCTGGAAGCGGTGTCACAGGCCTTTGCCGCCTACCCCGAGGCCGGGCCGCTGTGGTTCCAGCTGTACTTGCAGGCCGACCGCGGCTTCACGCGGCAGCTGGTGCAAAGGGTGGAAGCAGCGGGCTACCAGGCGCTGGTGCTGACCGTGGATGCGCCCGTGCAGGGCGCCCGCGACCGTGAGCGCCGCGCGGGCTTTCGCCTGCCGCCGGGCATCAGCGCCGTCAATCTGGAGGGCACCTCGCCCGCCGCATCGCTGCTGGACACCGCGCCCACCTGGTCCGACGTGCAGTGGCTGCTGGGCATCACCCGGCTGCCGGTGCTGCTCAAGGGCGTGATGCACCCCGATGACGCGCGCCAGGCCGCCGCGCTGGGCGTGGCGGGACTGATCGTGTCCAACCACGGCGGGCGCACGCTGGATACGGCGGTGAGCACCGCGTGGGCCCTGCCCCGCGTGGCCGACGCCACCGGCGGCAGCCTGCCCTTACTGGTGGACGGCGGCATCCGGCGCGGCACCGATGTGCTGAAGGCGCTGGCCCTGGGCGCGCGCGCCGTACTGGTTGGCCGGCCCTGCCTCTGGGGCCTGGCCAACGCGGGCGCGGTCGGCGCAGCCCATGTGCTGCGGCTGCTGCGCGACGAATACGAAATAGCCCAGGCCCTGTGCGGCTGCGTTGCACCTGTTGACATCACTGGCGCCATAGTTATTGCAAATGCGACGGATTCGCATTTATAATCGCGTCACCATCAACAGCAAGCCAACCTGCCTGCCGCCCGTCATGATTGTCTGCGTCTGCCACCGAGTTTCCGATCGCGATATCGCCCGCCATGTGCGGGCGGGCATGGGTTTTGACGACATCCAGTTCGAGCTCGGCGTGGCCACCCAGTGTGGCCGCTGCGAGGGCTGTGCGCGCGATGTGGTTGCCCAGTGCAGCGCGACGAATCCTGTCGCGGCCATCCAGCTCGCCAGCGCCATCACGGAAAGCAGGGCATGGAACTCCTCACAAGTCTCGGCGCAAGCCTGATCCTGGTCGTCGGCTCAGCCTGGTGGATCTTTCGCAAATAGGTGCCTGTGCAGGTGCCGTGGCGCTCCCGGCGCCTGGCCGCCACGGCGGCAGCCCCTCTAAACTATGACCACGCTTGACCTTCCCCTTCCCGCGCGCCCTGTGAACCGCAACGCCATCATTGCCGCCAGCGTGGTGCTGTTCCACGTGGCCGCCCTGTGGGCGCTGCAAACCGGGCTGCTGCGCCGGGCGGTGGAAATCATCGTGCCCGCGCAGGTCATTGCGGAGTTCATCGAGCCGCCCCAACCCAAGGTGGAGCCGCCACCGCCCGTGCCCAAGCCGCCCGTGCCGCTCAAGCAACCCGTCACCAGGAAGGCCGAGGTGTTGCCCCCGCCCCCCATGCCGGTGGCCATTGCAGACCCCACACCAGCCCCTGCCGCGCCCACTGGCGTCACCGCCCCCCAGCCGCCGGCCCCGCCGGTCGCTGCGCCTGTGGCCGCCGCGCCCGTAGCGCCGCCGCCCCCGCCCAAGGTGGAGTTGCCGTCCAGCGACGCCGACTACCTGCAAAACCCCAAGCCCGCCTACCCCGCCATCAGCAAGCGGCTGGGCGAACAGGGCAAGGTCGTCATTCGCGTGCTGATCGGCGTGGACGGCACGGCGCAACGCGCCGAGATCCGCCAGTCCAGCGGTTACGACCGTCTGGACCAGGCGGCGCTTTCCACCGTGCAACGCTGGCGCTACGTGCCAGGCAAGCGCGGCGGCGTAGCCGAGGCCATGTGGTTCAACGTACCCATCAATTTTGTTCTGGAGTAAATCAAGTCATGGAATCGCAATTCGGCCTCATCAACGTCTGGACGCAGGGTGACCTGGTCACCAAGGGCGTGTTCATCCTGCTGCTGGTCATGTCGCTGGCGTCGTGGATCGTGATCCTGACCAAGGCGCTGGACCTGCGCAAATACAGCGTCCAGTCCCGGGCGACCGAAAGCTTCTGGCATTCAGCCGACTTTGCCGACGGCATGAACAAGCTGGGCACGGACCCCGCCAACCCGTTTCGCCAGCTGGCCGTGGAAGGCCGCGACGCGGCAGCGCACATCCTGCACAAGGACGGAGCCACCAAGCCCCAGCTGCATGACACGCTGGACGCGAGCGACTGGATCACCCGCAGCCTGCGCAACAGCATTGACGAGTCCACCGCCAAGCTGCAGGCCGGCCTGGCCGTGCTGGCGTCGGTAGGCTCCACCGCCCCGTTTGTCGGCCTATTCGGCACCGTCTGGGGCATCTACCACGCACTCATGGCCATTGGCGTGGCGGGCCAGGCCACGATTGACAAGGTGGCGGGCCCGATCGGCGAGGCGCTGATCATGACCGCGCTGGGGCTGGCGGTGGCCATCCCCGCCGTACTGGGCTACAACGCCCTGGTGCGCGGCAACAAGAGCGTGCTGGCACGGCTGAACCGCTTTGCCCACGATTTGCATGCGTACTTTGTGACCGGCGCGCGCGTGTCGGCCAACGGCCCGGGCCGCGTTGTGCCCATGAAGAAGGCTTGATCCACCATGGCCTTCGGAACCCAGGACGACACCGATGATGTGATGAACGAAATCAACATGACGCCGCTGGTGGACGTCATGCTGGTGCTGCTCATCATCTTCATCATCACCGTGCCGGTCATGAAGCACGCGGTCAACATCGACCTGCCGCGCGCGACCAACCAGCCGCAGGACACCAAACCCGAGACCGTGCGCCTGAGCGTTGACGCGGCAGGCAGCTACTACTGGAATGAGAACAAGGTGGCTGACCAGGATCTGGCGCCCATGCTCAAGGCTGCAGCGGCCAAAACCCCTCAACCCGAGCTGCACATCCGCGGCGACAAGGCGGTGCGCTACGAAAAGGTCGCGCAGGCCATGGCGGCAGCGCAGCAGGCAGGCCTGCGCAAGATTGGCTTCATCACCGAGCCGCAAGCGGGCCAGTAACCGGCAGGAAAAAACACCCGATCTTGTTGAGAATGACTTGCATTTATATTTGCGAATCATTATCATTTACATCAGGAGTTAAGCACCACATGGCCACCACCCATCCCCAGCAAGCACAAGCTGAACTGCCCCGCACCGATACAGCGAGCAGCACCGCCGGGCCGGTGCTGGACGGGCCTTGCCGGCAAGTGCCCAGCACCGCCTTGCTGCAAGGCGGCAAGGCGGTGGAGATCAACCACAACGGCGCGATTTACCAGCTGCAGTCCACCAAGCTGGGCAAGCTGATCCTGACCAAGTAAGTTTCATCGTGGGGCGACCCGAGGCTTCCAGTCTCCAAGGTCGTTTTTTGCCAGCCAACGGGTTTTGTCCCCGGTAGCCAGGCTTTTTTTCCGCGTGCTTTTCCGCTTAGAGGCCAATGGCCGCGATGCCGGCCCGGGCGATCTGGGCGTCCTCGGTGGACTTCACGCCACTGACGCCCACGGCGCCCAGGACCTGGCCATCCTTCACGATGGGCACGCCGCCCTCCAGCAGGCCCTTGAGGTCCGGCGCGCTCAGGAACGACACTCGGCCCGCGTTGATCATGTCTTCATACATCTTGCTCTCACGCCGTCCCACGGCGGCCGTGTGGGCCTTGGCCGGCGCAATATGGGCAGAGATGGGCGCCGCGCCGTCCAGGCGCTGCAGCCACAGCAGGTGGCCACCATCGTCCACAATGGCAATGGTCACGGCCCAGTTGTTCTTCAGGGCTTCGGCTTCAGCGGCGGCGCCGATAGCTTTGATGTCGGATGCTTCGAGGATTGATTTGGTTTTCATACCTCAAGCATAACGGCTGTACGGCTATTGCCCAGCGGGGCCTTGAATCAACCTAGAATGCGCCCAACTGCGCTCCGCAGGAAATGAAAGGAGTCATACGCATGAACGACCAGACCATTGACTACGGCTATGCCGTCTCTACCTCCGAGCAGCGCAACAAAGTGCTGCGCAACACCTACTGGCTGCTGGCCCTGAGCCTGCTGCCCACCGTGCTGGGCGCCTGGATCGGCGTGGCCACCGGCATCACCCGGAGCCTGACAGGCGGCGTGGGCCTGATCGTCTTCCTGGCCGGCGCTTTCGGCTTCATGTTCGCCATCGAAAAAACCAAGAACTCCGCGGCCGGCGTGCCGGTGCTGCTGGCGTTCACGTTCTTCATGGGGCTGATGCTGTCGCGCCTGATCGCCATGGTGCTGGGCTTCAAGAATGGCCCGAGCCTGGTGATGACGGCTTTTGGCGGCACCGCCGGCGTGTTTTTCGTGATGGCCAGCCTGGCCAGCGTGATCAAGCGCGATCTCTCGGGCATGGGCAAATTCCTGTTCGTGGGCGCCCTGGCCATCATGATCGGCGGCATCATCAATGTGTTTGTTGGCTCCACCGTGGGCATGATGGTCATCAGCGTGATGGCCATCGGCATCTTCAGCGCCTACATGCTGTATGACCTGAAGCGGATCATTGATGGCGGCGAGACCAACTACATCAGCGCTACGCTGGCGCTTTACCTGGACATCTTCAACGTGTTCCAGAGCCTGCTGGCGCTGCTGGGCCTGACGGGTGGCAGCAACGATTGATCGGTTCAACCGAAAATGAAAAAGGGAGCTTCGGCTCCCTTTTTCACTATTGCAAGTCAAACACCGCAATGCTCTCCACATGCGCCGTGTGGGGAAACATGTTCACGACTCCCGCAGCGGTGCAGGTATAGCCTGCCTGGTGCACGAGCAAGCCCGCATCGCGCGCCAGCGTGGCAGGGTTGCAGCTCACATAGACAATGCGCCGGGGCGGCGTCCAGTTCGCCGCACCCTCTGGCAACGGCGGCGCTTCGGGTGTGCCAAGGCGGGCCTGGTGCAGGTCCGCGAGCGCCTTGGCCAGCGCAAACGCACCCTCGCGCGGTGGGTCCACCAACCAGCGGTCGGCCATGCCGTCGGCCACCAGCATCGCCGGCGTGATCTCGAACAGGTTGCGCGCCACGAACCGCGTGGGCGCCAGGCCGCCACGCTGCGCCTGGTTGCGTGCGTAGTTCTCGCGTGAACGCGCCACCAGTGCCTCGCTGCCCTCAATGCCCAGCACCTCGCGCGCGCCCGTGGCCAGCGGCAGCGTGAAATTGCCCAGGCCGCAAAACCAGTCGATCACGCGCTCGCTGCGCTGCACATCCAGCAGCCTCAGCGCGCGAGACACCAGCACGCGGTTGATGTGCGGGTTGACCTGGGTGAAGTCGGTCGGCTTGAACGGCATGGTGATGCCGAAATCAGGCAGCGCATAGGCCAGTTGCGGGCCATCTTCATCCAGCAGACTGACGGTGTCCGGGCCTTTGGGCTGCAGCCACCACTGCACACCGGCATGCTCTGCCGCAAACGCGCGCAACTTCTGCAGATCGCCCGCGCTCAGGGGCTCCAGATGGCGCAGCACCAGGGCCGTCACATCGTCGCCACAGGCCAGTTCGATCTGGGGGCAGGTCTCGATGGCATCCAGGGAGCCAATCAGCGCGCGCAGCGGCACCAGCATGGCGCTCACATGGGGCGGCAGCACCGGGCACACGCTCATGTCGGCCACATAGCGGCTCTTGCGCTCGTGAAAGCCCACCAGCACCACGCCCTTCTTGTGCACATGGCGCACCGACAGCCGCGCCCGGTAGCGGTAGCCCCAGGCCGGCCCTTCGATCGGCCGTAATACGTTGCCGGCCTTGACCTTGCCCAGGTGCCAGAGGTTGTCCTCCAGTACCCGCTGCTTCACGGCCACCTGGGCGCCCACATGCAGGTGCTGCATCTTGCAGCCACCACAGGCGCCCGCGTGCAGGCCAAAGTGCGGGCAGCCTGGCTGCACGCGCTGCGACGATTCGCGGTGAACCGCACTGAGCGTGGCCTGTTCCCAGTTGTTCTTCTTGCGGTTGACGTTGGCGGTCACCACTTCAAAAGGCAAGGCACCCTCGATGAACACCACCTTACCGTCCGGCTTGCGGGCCACACCCTGCGCGTCGATGTCCAGCGCGTCCACATGGAGCCAGCCGTCGGGCAGGCCGGCGTTGTTTTCAATCTCTGCTGTCATGGCCCGATTGTCTCAGGTGCCATGCCGCCCGCCTCAAATGGAGGTCAGCGAAATACTGGTCCCGTCCGCGGGATCAGCCCCAGGCCGCCAGGTATTCCTGCCAGTGGGTCTCGGTGGGTGCCAGGTTGCCCAGGCTGTCCTTGACCAGCGCGATCTCCAGGTCATATTCCTTTTCTGTCAGCCCGCCGCGCATTTTCTGGAACCGGCAGTACAGCAGGTAGGTGTTCATGACGTCGGTTTCACAATACCGGCGGATCTCGTCGAGCTTGCCATCCAGGTACGCCGGGTAGACCTGCGAGCCGTCCATGCCCAGCTTGCCAGGAAAGCCGCACAGCCTGGCCATGGCATCCAGCGGCGCGGCACCGCGCGGCTGGTACATGGCCAGCAGGTCCATGAGGTCCAGGTGGCGCATGTGGTAGCGGCTGATGTAGTTGTTCCACTTGAACTCGCGATCGTCGTCGCCCAGGTCCCAATACTTGTCGGCCACCACGCCATGTTTAAGGCCCCGGTAGTTCAGCACCGGCAGGTCAAAGCCGCCACCGTTCCAGCTCACCAGCTGAGGCACATGCTTTTCAACGGTGTTGAAAAAGGTCTGGATGACCTTGCCTTCGCTGGCGCCGTCGCGGTCCACGAACGAATGCACGCGCAGCCCCTCGGCATTGCGGAAAACGCAGCTGATGACCAGGATGCGCTGCAGGTGCAGCGGTACGAAATCGCTTTGCCCCTTGTCCTTGCGCTCCTGCGCCCACGCCGCGAATACCTGCTCGTCGGTCGCGTCCGCAGGGTCGTCGCGCATGCCGCGCAGGCCCGCCACGTCGGGGATGGATTCGATGTCAAAAACAAGTACAGGCCAGCTCATGCGGGCCCCACGTCCGGCGTTGCCGGTTTGCCCCCCGAGGGGGCTTTCGCTTGCTTGAAGCGGTTCTGCGCTGCGCTCATGCGGTGCGATGCTACAGCAGTGCCTGCTTGTCGATGCCGTTTCGCACCATGTTGCGCTTGAGCTTGAGCAGCGCTTCGTTCTGGATCTGGCGCACGCGCTCGCGCGTGAGGCCCAGGCGGTCACTCAGCACCTCCAGCGTCTCGGGCTCGCGGTCATGCAGGCCAAAGCGGCCTTCCAGCACTTCCTTTTCCCGCGAGGACAACGCGTCAATCCAGTTGTCCAGCAGCCGCCCGACCTCGTGGCTGTGGGTGATGCCCGTGGGGTCTTGCGCATCCGGGCCCGCCAGGCTGTCGCCCAGGGTATGGTCGTCATCCGATCGGTCCATCTGCGCATCCAGCGAGCGCGGCGTCTCGGCCAGGGCCAGGAGGTCGGCCACCTCCTGCACGTCACGGCCCAGCAATGCGGCGACGTCTTCCACGCGCACGCCCTCGCCTTCCAGGCCGTTGCGCCGCCCGGCGAATGCAGGATCGTTCTCCAGCGCGCGCCGGGCCCGCAGCACCTGCTGCAGCTCTCGCACCACGTGCACAGGCAGGCGGATCACCCGGCCCTGGTTCATCACGGCGCGCTCCACCGCCTGCCTTATCCACCAGGTGGCGTAAGTGGAAAAGCGAAAGCCGCGCTCGGGCTCGAATTTGCTCGTGGCATGCATCAAGCCGAGGTTGCCCTCTTCGATCAGGTCTGCCAGCGGCACGCCGCGCCCGAGATAACCCTTCGCGATGCTGACCACCAGCCTCAGGTTGTGCTCGATCATGGACTGGCGCGCCGCGAAATCGCCCGCGCGCGCGCGGGTGGCAACCTCGTGCTCTTCTTCAGCGGTGAAAAGCTCGGTCCGGCGCACATCGCGCAGGTACAGCGTGAGCGTGTCGCTGGATTCACCTGCCACGTCGGCCAGGGGTTCGCGTGCAACGTTGCCGGTTGTGGCGAAGCCGGCCTCGGCATCGCCCACGCCTGCACCCTCAAGCGCGTCCGGAACTGCTGTCTTGCTGTGTCCGTTGCGCTTCTTCATGGCAGCTACCTGGCGGGCAGGTACCGGGCCGGGTCCACCGGCTTGCCCTGGCGACGGATTTCAAAATGCAGCTTGACGCGGTCTGCATCACTGCTGCCCATCTCGGCGATCTTCTGGCCCTTGCGCACCGATTGGTCTTCCTTGACCAGCAGTGTCTGGTTGTGCGCGTACGCCGACAGGTAGGTGTTGTTGTGCTTGAGGATGATCAGGTTGCCGTAACCGCGCAGGCCCGCGCCCGCGTAAACCACGCGTCCGTCGGCGGCGGCCACCACGGCATCGCCAGCCTTGCCACCGATGTCCAGGCCCTTGTTCTTGACCTCGTCGTAACCGGCAATCAATGTGCCGTTGACAGGCCAGGCCCAGGACACATCGTCTTCACCCGCTGGCGCGGCTGGCGCCGCCGGTGCGGATGCGGCAGCCACAGGCCGCGGTGCACTGGCCGTCTGCGTGGGCGTACCGGCCGCAGGCGCGGCTGTGCCGGACGCGACCGGGCGCACCACCACGCCTGTGTCGGGCGCGGCTGCAGCCACAGTGGGCGGCACGACGCGCAGCACCTGGCCGACTTCAATGACGTTGGGGTTCTCCAGCGTGTTCCACCGCACCAGGTCCCGCCAGTTCTGGCCGTTCTCCAGCGCAATGCGCACCAGGGTGTCGCCGGGTTTGACGGTGTAGTAGCCGGGCTTGCCCGCATTCTCGGCGCCGGGCAATGCCTTCGCGGGCGAAGCGGCTGGCTCCACGGCCACCGCCGCACCGCGGCTGGCGCCCGCGGTGCGGTCCTCGACCGGCGCGGGCGTGCGCGAACTGGAGGCGCAGCCGGCGAGGAAAGCGGCAGCCACCCCTGCGACCACGAGATTCCTGCCCCGGTTCAACGACTCGAACATCTTGTTGTTTCCCTTCAAGCGATGCCTGATTTTAGGGGGACAAAGTGAACCGCCTCAAGCACAGTTTGTTTCAACTTCGCCGGAGTTTTCTCCAGCAAGACCAACGCCTGATGCCCGCCTGCGGTGACCATCGGCGCGATGATGCGCCCCCCCATGGCCAGTTGGTCGACCCAGGCCTGGGGAATGGCCTCACCGCCGGCCGCGGCGATGATGCCCGCGTACGGTGCGCCGCGGGCATAGCCGGCCATGCCATCGCCGAACAACAGATGGACATTGGCCAAGCGAAACGCCCGCAGGTTGTCACGCGCCTTGTCGTGCAAACCGCGCAGGCGCTCGATGCTGTAGACCTCGCTGGCCAGCAGGCTGAGCACGGCGGCCTGGTAGCCGCAGCCGGTGCCGATCTCCAGCACGCGGCCCAGCTTGCCGTCCTGCCCGCGCGCGCCGCCCATCAGCAGCTCGGCCATGCGGGCCACCACGTTCGGCTTGGATATGGTCTGGCCCAGGCCGATCGGAAGGCTGGTGTCTTCATAGGCCTGGTTCACCAGCGCGCTGTCCACGAAACGATGGCGTTCGACGCTGCCCATGGCGGCCAGCACCTGCGCGTCGCTCACGCCCTGGCTTGCAAGCTTCTGCACCATGCGCGCGCGTACCGCCCCGGAGTCCAGTCCCAACCCCTGCGGCCGGACCGGCGCCGCGGCGGCGCTGCGGCCGGCAGGCGCGGCCACCTTGCGCGCGGCGGGCACGGCACCGGCCGATGGACCCAGCTGCGCCGGAAAGCCGGGCCGGCGAGCCGTCATGCGGCCTCCCCGGCCGGTGCGGCCAGACGCTGCGCCGTCTGCGCCCAATACCGCAAGCCATCGTGGTCGGTCAGGTCCACCTTCAGTGGCGTGAGCGACACATGGCCCAGCGTGGTTGCGTGGAAGTCGGTTCCCTCGGCGTCATCCTTGGCGGCGCCGGCGCCACCAATCCAGTACATGGTTTCACCGCGCGGGCTGTCCTGGGCAATGACTTTTTCCGCTGCATGGCGACGCCCCAGACGGCAGACCTTGAGGGGTTTGATGCTTTCAAACGGCAGGCTCGGAATGTTGACATTCAGCAACCAGGGCGCGGCGCCCGCGAGGTCCTGGCGCGCCAGTTGCTGCACCAGCTCGCGCGCCGTGCGGGCAGCGGCATCGATGTGTTTCCAGCCCTTGTCGGTTTGCGAAAACGCAATCGCCGGAATCCCGAACAGATAGCCTTCCATCGCGGCGCCTACAGTGCCCGAGTAGATGGTGTCGTCACCCATGTTGGCGCCGTTGTTGATGCCGCTGACGATCAGATCGGGGCGGTAATCCAGCAGGCCGGTCAGGGCAATATGGACACAATCGGCCGGGGTGCCGTTGATGTAGCGAAAACCATTGGGCGCCTGGTGCACATACAGCGGCGAATGCAGCGTCAGCGCGTTGGATTTGGCGCTGTTGTTGTGTTCAGGCGCGACGACTTCAACGTCGGCAATGTCCTTCAAGGCCTCAAACAGGGCCACGATGCCGGGCGCCTGGTAGCCATCGTCGTTTGAAATGAGGATTTTCATGGCGTGAGCAGTTGCAAAGATTGTAGGCGTCACGACAGAGACATTGCGCCGTCCATGGCACTCCTATGATGCGCACTCGAAATTGATGGAGAACCCGGATGCACGCATGGCTTTGCGAAAACCCCGTGGGCGTTGAAGCGCTCACCTGGAAAGAACTGCCCACGCCCGTTCCCAAGGCCGGCGAGGTGCTGATCGAGATCAAGGCGGCGAGCCTGAACTTCCCCGACCTGCTGATCGTGCAGAACAAATACCAGATGAAGCCGGCCCTGCCCTTCGTGCCGGGCTCGGAATACGCAGGTGTCATCCAGGCCGTGGGGGACGGCGTCACCCACCTGAAAGTGGGCCAGAGCGTGGCTTGCCTGTCGGGCACGGGGGGCTTTGGCACGCACACCATTGCGCCTGCCGCGCTGTGCATGCCCTTGCCCGAGGGCTTCCCCGCCGTGGACGCGGCCGCGTTCATCATGATCTATGCCACGTCATATCACGCGCTGGTCGATCGCGCCCAGTTGAAGGCAGGCGACACCGTGCTGGTACTGGGGGCAGCGGGTGGCGTGGGCACATCGGCCATCCAGATCGCCAAGGCCGTGGGTGCCCGCGTGATTGCAGCGGCCTCGACCGACGAGAAGTGCGCGCTGTGCGCCTCCATCGGCGCCGACGCCACGATCAACTACACCACGCACGGCCTGCCCAATGCCTTCCGTGACGCCGTCAAGGCCGCTACCGATGGCAAGGGCCCCGACGTGATCTACGACCCGGTGGGCGGCGACTTTGCCGAAGCGGCGTTCCGTTCGATCGCCTGGCGAGGCCGCTACCTGGTGGTGGGCTTCGCATCGGGCCCCATTCCTTCGTTGCCGCTGAACCTGGCTCTGCTCAAGGGCGCGTCCATCGTGGGTGTGTTCTGGGGCGACTTTGCGCGGCGCGAGCCCAAGGCCAACGCAGCGATGATGGGGGAGCTGGCCCAGTGGTATGCCGCCGGAAGGATCAAGCCGGTGATTGACCGCACCATGCCCATGGCCGAACTCAAGGCGGCGTATGCCCACATGGGATCGCGCGGGGTGATGGGCAAGCTGGTCATGACCAACTGAAGAAAATGCCAGGCCACCCGGGCCAGCCAAAAAAAGAGCCCGCTGTCGCGGGCTCTTTGCATCAACGCTTGAAATCCTGGGGTGGCTGATGGGGCTCGAACCCACGACAACAGGAATCACAATCCTGGACTCTACCAACTGAGCTACAGCCACCGTAGCTCTTGATTATAGCCGCGTGTTCAGCGGTTTTGCACCGACGCATCGTCACGCGCCGCTGCAACGGGCTTGGGCACCTTGATTTGCGCCTTGACCTGCTCCTTGAGCAGGTTGTAATAGGCCATGGTCTCGGCGGCCGTCCACCATTGCACATACTGCGCGCGGTCCTGGCGTGCCGTCGCTTCGCTGGCCACCTCGCGAGGCAGGACCTTCAGCACCTTGACCACCGCATAGCCCTGGGGACCCAAGTCCACACCGGCAAACGCCGGCAGCGCACCGGCATCCAGCCGCAGCGCCGCATCAATGATCTGCGAGGGCATCTGCTGCGCGCTTTCGCGCGACAACGCCATGGCCGGGGGCAGCACGGCCGTGTCCGGTGCAGCCTTCCAGGCCGCGAGCTTTTCCGCGCCCTCCTTCTTGGCGAGTTCCGCACCGCGCTGCGCGAGCAGGCGTTGGGTAACCTGCGCCTTGACCTCGGCCAGCGGCAGCGTGCGCGCCGGCGTGTACTGCGTGATGCGTCCAGACACCAGTTGGCTGGAGGCCGTCTCCACTGCCTCCGTGTTGCGCTTTCTCTCGATCGAGTCGGGCGAAAACAGCGCATTGAGGAACTTGGCATTGGCCAGAACACCCGTTGTGCCTTGGGCGGGCTGGCGCGTCACGCCAGTGGCCGTGCGCACCTCCAGCTTCAGGCGGTCCGCGGTGGACTTCAGGTTGTCCGCCTGCTCGTAAACGCCGTTGGTGAAGGCTTCGGCGGATTCCGAGAACCGGCGCTGCGCCTGCTGCTTCTTGAGATCGGCCTCCAGGTCCGCCTTCATCTCCTCGAAACTGCGCTGCTTGGCCGTCTTGATGTCGGTGAGCTTGATGATGTGGTAGCCGAACTCGGACTCCACCACATCGCTGATGTCACCCTTTTTCATCGCAAAGGCCGCGTCCTCGAACGGCTTGACCATGGCGCCGCGCGCGAAGAAGTCCAGGTCACCGCCGCTGGCTGCGGAACCCGGGTCCTGCGAGTTCTTTTTGGCCAGGTCGGCAAAGCTGTCCGGTGCCTTGCGCGCGGCGGCCAGCAGTTCCTGGGCCATGGCGCGGGCCTTGTCGCGCTCGGCCGCGGATGCGCTCTTGGGGGCTGTGATCAGGATGTGGCTGGCACGCCGTTCTTCCTGGCCCGCCAGGCGAGCCGCGTTCTGTTCATAGTAGGTCTTGAGGTCTGCCTCGTTGACGGTGATCGACTTGCGAACCGAGTCCAGGTCCAGCACCAGGTATTCGATATTGGCCTGCTCAGGCGCCTGGAACAGCGCCGGGTTGTCCTTGTAGAACGTCTCGATTTCAGCATCGGTCGGGTTGACGCGCGTAGCGTATTCGGCCGTGGCAAACCGTGCGATCTGGACTTCACGCTTTTCAAAAAAGGCGTTGAGCGACACATCGGCCTGCATGGCCGATGCCAGGCCGGAGCCTGCCACGCCGGCCATCACCTGCCTGCGCGACACGTCGTTGCGCACGTCGTTCTCGAACATCTCCGGCGTCATGCCCTGGGCACCCACGAGCTGGCGGTAGCGGTCCATGTCCAGCTTGCCGTCCGGGCCGCGCAGCGAGGCAATGGTCTCGTTGGCCTGCAGTTCCTGGGCCAGGCGTTGGTCGCTGGTGGTGAGGTTGGCGCGCACGGCCGTGGCGGCCAGCACGCGGTCACGCACCATGCGCTCCAGCGTCGAGTAGCGGGCCTCGGGCGAATCAAGCAGCTTGGGATCCAGCGACGGCATGGTGCTGCGCAGGCGGTCCACCTCCAGCTTGTGCGCGGCGTCCCAATCCGCTTGCGTGATATCGCGGCCATCCACGCGGGCGACCACTTCGCCCTTTTCCTGCATGCGGCTGTACCCGTCCAGGCCAAACAGCACAAACGAAGGAATGATGAGCAGGAACATCACGATCATCATGATCTTGGTGTGCTTGCGGACGAAATCAAACATGCGCTGACTCTCAGTGGATTGAAAAACAAAAAGGCGAACAACCTGTTCGCCTTGTCGTGGTGGTGGGTGCTGACGGGATCGAACCGCCGACCTACGCCTTGTAAGGGCGCCGCTCTACCAGCTGAGCTAAGCACCCCACCTGAAACGGTGTCAGTTCAAGGCGTCTTTCAACGCCTTGCCCGGACGGAACTTCGGAACCTTGGCTGCCTTGATTTTAATCGTAGCGCCGGTGCGGGGGTTGCGGCCGCTGCGGGCGGCACGCTTGCCCACTGCAAAAGTGCCAAAACCGACCAGCGAAACCGAGCCGCCCTTTTTCAGCGTGGTTTTTACCGCGCCAATCGTTGATTCAAGCGCACGGGTCGCCGCGGCTTTGGAAATGTCGGCATGCTTGGCGATGTGCTCAATCAGTTCGGTTTTGTTCACAAGGGGCCCCTCGAAAGAGAAAAGAGTTGATCTGGTTGTCTCTTCAAAAAATTTTTGTCTCCCCACCCTTGCGTGCGCCTGGGGCGCGTGGATGGCAAGTGTGCGGGAGACGGCGTTTGCAGTGTGCACTGCTGAATGTCATTAAAGCCACGGTCCCAGACCGTGTCAATACAGCAAGCAGCTTTACAACAGCGCGGAGGCGGATTCTAGTCCCTTTTGGCGCGCCGCCGGTGTGCTCCCGGCGGGCGTGCCTGCGCGCAGGGCGCAATTTTTTCACGCTTCAAGCGACGCCTGCGGGCAGGTGGTGAATCATTGCAACGCCGAAGCAATTGCGCGGCCCAGGTCTGCCGTGCCGGCGGTGCCGCCGATGTCCGCGGTGCGGGGTGCACCGCTTTGGGGATCAAGCACTTTCTCGATGGCGGCCAGCACGGCGTCATGCGCGTCCTTGTGGCCCAGGAACTCCAGCATCATGGCACCGCACCAGATCTGGCCGATCGGGTTGGCGATGTTCCTGCCGGCAATGTCCGGTGCCGACCCATGCACCGGCTCGAACAAGGACGGGAACTTGCCTTCCGGATTGAGGTTGGCACTGGGCGCGATGCCAATGGTGCCGGTGCAGGCCGGCCCCAGGTCGCTCAGGATGTCACCAAAAAGATTGCTCGCCACCACCACATCAAAGAAATCGGGACGCTGCACGAAATGCGCGGTGAGGATGTCGATGTGGAACTTGTCCTGGCGCACATCAGGGTATGCCTTGGCCATTTCGGCCACGCGCTCGTCCCAGTACGGCATGGTGATGGAAATGCCGTTGGATTTGGTTGCGCTGGTCAGGTGCTTCTTGGGACGCGAACGGGCCAGTTCAAACGCGAATTTCAGGACACGATCCACGCCGATGCGCGACATCACCGTCTCCTGGACGACAATCTCACGCTCGGTACCGGGATACATGCGGCCACCGATGCTGGAGTACTCGCCCTCGGTGTTCTCGCGCACGATGTACATGTCGATCTCGCCCGGCGCACGGGCGCTGCCGTCGCGGCGAACCACGGGTGCAATGATGCCGGGCATCAGGCGTGCCGGGCGCAGGTTGATGTACTGGTCAAACTCACGGCGAAACAGAAGCAGCGATTGCCACAGCGACACGTGGTCAGGAATCTTGTCCGGCCAGCCCACGGCGCCAAAGAAGATCGCGTCGTGCCCGCCAATGCGGTCCTTCCAGTCGTCGGGCAGGTAGCTGCCATGCTTCTCGCAGTAGTCCCAGCTGCCGAAGTCGAAGTGGTCGAACTGCAGATCGATGCCGAACTTCGTCGCGGCCGCCTCCATCACGCGCACGCCCTCGGGCATGACTTCCTTGCCGATGCCGTCACCGGCGATGACTGCAATGCGTTTTTTGCTCATGGTGTTTTCCTTTGATGTCAACGTTCAAAAAATGAGAGTGCCTCACTGACCAGCAGGTCGGGCGCTTCCTCGGCAATGTAGTGGCCGCAGGGCAAGGCTCGGCCGGTCACCTGCGAGGCGCAGGCGCGCCACAGGGCCAGCACATCAAAACATTGGCCCACCGTCGCGTGCTCACCCCACAGCACGCGCACCGGCATGGACAGTTGCCGTCCCGCGGCCAGGTCCGAGCGGTCATGTTCCAGGTCAGGGCCAGCGCTGGCGCGGTAGTCCTCGGCGATGGCGCGGGCCGAGCCGGCTATGCGTATGCAACGCTCGTACTCTGCCAGGGCCTCTGGTGAAAATGCACCCAACCCCGCATGCCGCTTGCCCATGACGCTGCGCAGGTAGCGCACCGGGTCTGACTCGATCAGCGCCTCGGGCAGCGGCGGCGGCTGGATCAGGAAGAACCAGTGCCAGTACGCGCGGGCAAAGTCTTGCTGCGTGTTCTCGTACATTGCCAGTGTGGGGGCAATGTCCAGCAGCATGAGCTGGTGCACTGCATCGGCATGGTCAGCTGCCAGCCTGTGGGCCACGCGCGCGCCACGGTCATGCGCCAGTACGCGAAAACGCCGGTGCCCTAGGTGCGCCATGACCGCCATGGCGTCCTGGGCCATCACGCGCTTGGTGTAGTTGGCATGGTCCTCGCCCCCGTCAGGACGGCCGGAATCGCCATACCCGCGCAGGTCCATCATGACAACGCTGAAATGCCGCGCAAGCACGGGCGCCACCCGGTGCCACATGGCATGCGTCTGCGGATGACCATGCAGCAGCAAAAGCGGTTCCCCCTGCCCGCCGCGGCGGCCATGCAGCCTGACGCCGCCGCGCATCAGGTCAAAGGGTTCAAACGTTTCCAGCATGGCTGCGATTGTCCGTTGCCGCGCAGCCACCATCAAGCAATAATCAGGCAATCGATTATTTCTTTCAAGGAAACAATTTTGGACCGTGCCGACCTGGAGCTAGTGCTCGCCATCCGCGACCACGGCAGCCTGTCTGGCGCCGCCGGCGCGCTGGGTCTGGCCGCGCCGGCGGTCACCAAGCGGCTGGCTTCGCTGGAATCACACCTGGGCGTGCGCCTGTTCCAGCGAACCACACGCCGCGTCAGCGCCACGGGCGAAGGCGAAGCGATCTGCGAACGTGCGCAACACCTGTTGCGCGGCTTCCAGGACCTGGAGGCCGAGCTGCAGGAGCGCCAGACCGAGCCGGCGGGCGTGATCCGTCTGGTGTCCACATTCGGATTCGGCCGGCAGTGGGTGGCGCCGGCACTTGCCAGCTTCCAGCAAAAGTACCCTCGCCTGTCCGTCCAGTTGCAGCTGACGGAGCAGTTGCCCGAACTCGGCGCACAGGGCTTTGATGGTTCGGTGTGGTTGTGGTCCGTACAGGACCGCCCGGCCACCCAATGGGTGTCCCGGCGCCTGGCGCGCAACCAGCGCGTGCTGGCCGCAGCACCTGCCTACCTGCGCGAACACGGCGTGCCGACCGCGCCGCAAGACCTCGTGCAGCACGCTTGCCTGGTCGTGCGCGAGAACGGCCCCCCGGGGCAGCGCTTTGACACCTGGCAATTGCAAAAGGAGCGCGACAGGACAGCGTTGCGTGTGCTGGTCAGTGGACCGCTGTCCAGCAATTCGGGCGAGGTCGTGCGCGATTGGTGCCTGGCCGGCCGCGGCCTCATGCTGCGCAGCCTGTGGGACATCGCGCCGGATCTGGCATCCGGACGCCTGGTGCGGGTGCTGCCGGCCTGGGCCATGGTCGATGCCGACATCCACTGGCTGGCCCCCTTTCGGCCCCAAGTGCCACGGCGCATCCGGCTGCTGGTGGATTTCCTGGCGGAGCAATTCCGCACCGAGCCATGGAAAGCTATTTCGCGGAGCGCACCACCAGGCTCACGCCGAACGCGGTGAGCGCCATGCCGGCGACGGTCAGGACCGTGATGGGTTCATCAAACAGCGCCCAAGCCATCAGCGCGGTGGACGGTGGCACCAGGTACAGCAGGCTCGTGACCGACGTGGCTGCCCCGCGCTGGATGAGCAGGTACAGCAGCGAACTGCCGCCCAGCGTCAGCGCCAGCACCGACCAGGCCATCGCCCCCGCCAGCTCGGGATTCCATCGCATGCCCTCGCCTTCCAGCAAGGCCAGCGGCAACGTAACGGCAAAGGCCGCCATCAGCTGAACCAGACTGGCCGAACGCACGTCACAAGGCGTGACGAAACGCTTCTGGTACAGCGTGCCCACCGTGATGCTGAGCAGCGCAATGCAGGCCAGGCCCAGATTGAGTGCGTGGATTTCGCCCAGGCCCAGCTTTTGCCGGACCACCAGCGCAAGCCCCGCGAACCCCAATGCCAGCCCGCCCCACTGGCGGGGCGTCACGCGCCCGCCCTGTGACGATACCCATACCGCCGTCAGCACTGGCTGCAGGCCAACCAGCAGTGCCACCAGCCCGGCGCCCATGCCCAGTTTGACGGAAGCCCATACACCCCCCAGGTAGCCCGCGTGCATGAGCATGCCAGTCACAGCCAGGTGCCCCCATTGCGTCCGCGTGGCAGGCAACGCAGCTCGCGCCAGCCAGGCCCACGCGGCGAAGCACATGACGGACAGCAGGTAACGCATCGCCAGGAATTTCATGGGGGGCGCATGCGGCATGCCGTAGCGCGCAACGATGAAGCCCGTGCTCCAGATCAGCACAAACACCACGGGCATGGCCCGGATCAGGACCTGTTCGCGGGAACCCGCGGTCATTTGGCCTTTGCCCGGATTTCTGGCAAGGCCTTCTGCAGGTAATACACCATGGACCAGACGGTCAGGACGGCAGCGATCCAGATCAGCCAGGTGCCCCACACGCCGGTATCGATGAAACCGAACAGGCGCCCGTCATAGAGCAGGAACGGAATGGCGACCATCTGCACCGTTGTCTTGACCTTGCCCAGCATGTGAACGGCCACGCTCTTGGAAGCGCCGATCTGAGCCATCCATTCGCGCAGGGCCGAGATCGCGATTTCGCGCCCGATGATGATGAGCGCCACGAACACGCCGGCGCGGTTCAGGTGTACCAGCACCAGCAGCGAAGCACAAACGAGGAACTTGTCTGCCACCGGATCCAGGAAGGCGCCGAACGACGACGTCTGGTTGAGCTTGCGCGCCAGGTAGCCGTCCAGCCAGTCCGTCAGTGCGAACACCACGAACATGACGGTGGCGATCAGGTTGCTCACCGTGCGGTCGGGCCAGATGTAGAACACCCCCACGATCAGCGGAATGGCGACGATGCGCGTCCAGGTCAGGATCGTGGGTATGGTGAAGAACATGCCCCGATTCTGGCACGGCGCGGCGCCATCGCGTTGTCCGGGCGGCTATTGCGCCTCCGCCAGCGAGCGGATCTGGAACTTCAGGTCGTCGTTGTAGAGGAAGGTCTCGCTGTATTGCCAGGGCCGCGGCAGGTGCCCCACGGGTTCGAACGGCCCGGCCCGGCGGATCGCCGCCATCGCCATCTGCAGTGTCTGGGGTGAGAACTTGGGCACGCGCAGCACGGTCACGTTGCGAACCGAACCGTCGCGGTTGAGCTCCACCTGCACCACGGGGATGGACTGCAGCCGTTCGGGAATCGGGCCGGCAAAGGTTTCGCCCGCGCTGGTCTGCATGATGCGCCGTGCCGCACGCATCTTGTATTCGTCCCAGTTGCGCGCGGGCGCCTGCGCCATGGGCGCGGCTGGGGGCACGGACGGCCGTGCCCCGGCGGCGGCCGGGCCCGTTGCGGGCGCCGCTGGCGCCGGGCTGGCGGCGGGCACCGGTGCATCAGAAGGCAAGGGCCGGCTGGTGCAACCCGCCAGCACGGCCAGCAACCCGGCGCAACCCAGGCGTGTGATTTCAGTGAAGCGCACGGTAAATCTCCTCTGCAAGTTCTTTTGAAATGCCGTCCACGGTGGCGATGTCGTCCACACCTGCGGCGGCCACACCCCGGATGCCGCCAAAACGCTGCAGCAGCCGGGCCCGGCGCTTGGCGCCAACGCCGGGAATTTCCTCCAGCTTGCTGCTGCCGGTGCGCACACGCGCTCGCTTGGCCCGCATGCCGGTGATCGCAAAGCGGTGGGCCTCGTCACGGATCTGCGCCACCAGCATCAGCGCCGCCGAATCCTTGCCAAGGTACACCTTCTCGCGCCCGTCGGCAAACACCAGTTCTTCCAGGCCGACCTTGCGGCCTTCGCCCTTTTCAACGCCCACAATCGTGCCCAGGTCCAGCCCCAGCTCGGCAAACACATCGCGGGCCATACTCACCTGGCCCTTGCCCCCATCCACCAGCACCAGGTCGGGCATGCGCGCCGTCTTGCTGCGCAAAGCCGGCTCTGTACTGGGCGGCGTCGCATTGGCCGGGTCACGGCCGGCTTCAGCCAGCTTGCTGTAGCGGCGTGTCAGCACCTGGCGCATGGCGGCATAGTCATCGCCCGGCGTGATGCCCTCGATGTTGTAGCGCCGGTATTCGCTGCTTTGCATCTTGTGGTCGTGAAACACCACACAGGATGCCTGCGTCGCCTCGCCTGCCGTGTGGGAGATGTCGAAACATTCGATGCGGAATGTATCCAGGTTGTCAGGCGCCAGGTCCAGCGCGTCAACCAGGGCGCGCGTGCGCGCCTGCTGCGAGCCTTCCTCGGCCAGCAGGCGGGCCAGCTGCAAGCCGGCATTCTTGTCGGCCATCTCCAGCCACAGCCGGCGCTGTTCGCGCGGGTTGTGAACCGCGCTCACACGCACGCCGGTTTGCGCGCACAGGGCCTCCATCAGCGGCTTGCTGACCGGCACGCTGGTGATAAGCGCGGGCGGCACCGGCACCCCGATGTAGTGCTGCGCGATGAACGCCTCCAGCACCTGGACTTCCACGGGCGTGGCCGGGCCGCCGTCGCCACCCTCCTGGTCTGCCAGCCCCTGCAGGGCCGCGGCATCTTCCACATGCGCGGGGAAATATGGCCGGTCACCCAGGTGCCGCCCGCCACGCACCATGGCCAGGTTCACACAGGCCTTGCCGCCCTGCACCTTCACGGCCAGGATGTCCACGTCCTTGTCGGACGCCGTATCCACCGACTGCTGGTGCAGCACACGCGACAGCGCCGTCATCTGGTTGCGAAGCTCCGCCGCCTGCTCGAACTCCAGGCGCTGCGCGTGGTCCATCATGCGCCGCTCCAGCGCGTCCAGCAGCGCCTGCGTTTCGCCGTTCAGGAAAGCCTCGGCATTCTGGACGTCGCGCGCGTAATCACCGGGCGTGATCTGGTTCACGCAGGGGCCTGAACAGCGCTTGATCTGGTAGAGCAGGCACGGCCGCGTGCGGTTGTTGAACACCGTGTCTTCGCAGGTGCGCAGGCGAAACACCTTTTGCAGCAGCTGGATGGATTCCTTCACCGCCCACGCGCTTGGATACGGGCCAAAGTACCGGTGCTTGCGGTCCACCGCGCCGCGGTAGTAGGCCACCCGCGGAAAGTCATGGGTGACCAGCTTGAGGTACGGATAGCTCTTGTCGTCGCGAAAAAGGATGTTGTAGCGCGGGTTCAGCGTCTTGATCAGGTTGTTTTCAAGCAGCAGCGCCTCGGCCTCGGAGCGCACCACGGTGGTTTCCATGCGCGCGATCTTGCCCACCATGTGGCCAATCCGCGTACCTCCATGGTTCTTCTGGAAATAGCTGGACACGCGCTTTTTCAGGTCGCGCGCCTTGCCCACGTACAGCACGCCGCCATCCGCGTCGAAGTAGCGGTACACACCCGGCATGGCGGGCAAGGCGGCCACTTCGGCCAGCAACTGTTCGGAATGCACCTGGGAAACCTCGGACATGGGCCGTATTGTGGCGAATCCGGCGGCGCCATTGCGGGCGGTGGACAATCCGGGCCATGCTCTGGGACATCTTCTGCAAGGTCATTGACAACCACGGCGATACCGGCGTGTGCTGGCGGCTGGCAGCGGACCTCGGCTCGCGCGGCGAAACCGTGCGCCTGTGGATGGACGACCTGGCGGCGCTGTCATGGATGGCGCCACAGGGAGCGCCCGGCGTCACCGTCGGGCGCTGGACCGATGACACGCCGTGGCCCCCGCCGGGTGACGTACTGGTTGAAGCCTTTGGCTGCGACCCCGCGCCGGCTTTCGTGGCCGCCTTTGCGCGCAGGCACCGGGGCGCGCCGGCCGCCGCGCGCTGGATCAACCTGGAGTACCTCTCGGCGGAACCATTTGTGGAGCGCGCCCACGGTTTGCCATCGCCGGTGGCGCATGGCCCAGGCGCGGGCATGGTCAAGTATTTCTTTTACCCCGGTTTCACGGCTCGCACCGGCGGCCTGCTGCGCGAGCCGGGCTTGACCGGTCGGCAGGCTCGCTTTGACCGCGCGGCTTGGGCTGCCCGCCGGGGCGTGCCTCTTCAAGGGCAACTGGTGTCGCTGTTCTGCTATGAACCCCGCGCGCTGCCCGGCCTGCTGATGCAACTGGCACAACACAGCCAACCCACTCAGTTACTCGTGACGGCGGGGCGGGCAGCCGACGCCACGCGCGCGGCGCTGCAGCATGTGCCCACCCAGGGCTCGCTCGCCGTGCACTGGCTGCCGCTGATGAACCAAGGGCAGTATGACGAGCTGCTGTGGGCCTGTGATTTCAATTTTGTGCGCGGCGAAGACTCGCTGGTGCGCGCCCTGTGGGCCGGACAGCCCTTCGCCTGGCACCTCTACCCGCAGGACGATGGCGCCCATGAAGCCAAGCTGCAGGCCTTCCTGCAAATCCTTGCACCACCACCGGACTGGGGGCGGTTCATGCGAACCTGGAACGGCCTGGATGACGGCCCGTTGCCCCCTCTTGACGTACCTGGCTGGCAAGCCAGCGCCACGGCTTTGCGGGCCCGGTTGCTGGCCCAGGACGACCTCGCGACAGCGCTCGCCGGGTTCGTCGTAAAAAAACGTTAAAATTCAAGGCTTTGCGAAGTTCGCCGGTTCCGGTGCACCGCAACCCTGCCGCAAAACACACAGTCCCGACTGTCGCGCGGCCCAACCTCAAGACTGATATGAAAATCGCTCAAGAAATCCGCGCCGGCAACGTGATCATGCATGGCAAGGACCCGATGGTCGTCCTCAAGACCGAATACAGCCGCGGCGGCCGCAACTCCGCCACCGTGCGCATGAAGCTCAAGAGCCTGATCGCCAACTTTGGCACCGAAGTGGTGTTCAAGGCCGACGACAAGATGGACCAGATCATCCTGGACAAGAAGGACTGCACGTACTCCTACTTCGCCGACCCGATGTATGTCTGCATGGATTCCGACTACAACCAGTACGAAGTCGAAGCCGAGAACATGGGCGATGCGCTGAACTACCTGGAAGACGGCATGGCGCTGGAAGTGGTGTTCTACGACGGCAAGGCCATTTCGGTCGAATTGCCCACTAGCGTGGAACGCGAAATCACCTGGACCGAGCCCGCCGTCAAGGGCGATACGTCCGGCAAGGTGCTCAAGCCCGCCAAGATCGCCACCGGCTTCGAAGTGCCCGTGCCCCTGTTCGTGGACCAGGGCGACCGCATCGAAATCGACACCCGCACCGGCGAGTACCGCAAGCGCGTCTGATTCCAGCCGCAGGCCATGAAGGGGCTCCGCAAGGAGCCCTTTTTCATTGGACACTTGTGTGATGGATTTTGACTTTCGCCACATTGCCGTGCCATTTCGCATGCAGCCGGGCCTGCAGCGAATGGCGCCCGGCGCCGCGCACCTCACGCCGCTGGACCGCCGCAGCGCTCTGTACGCCGAAAAACAGCAGGTTCACCGCGCCGGCCAGGCCCGGTGGTGCCTGCCCGGTTTCGACCCGGCGCCGGCCCTGGCAGCCGCTGGCGCGGTGGATGGCCCGCCCGAACTGGCGTTTGAAGAAGATCTGGCGGTGCTGGACACCGCCAGCGGCACCATCCCCTGGCTTTGCGTGTGCGTGCCTTCGCACTGGGCACCCGAGGACAAGCTGGGCAAGTCTCTCGCCGCGATCCACGGGCCGGTGGCCGATGGCGCAGCCCTGGGTGCGGCCATGCCCGCACTGACCCGACTGCTGGCTGATGGCGGACACTGGGAGCGCTTTGTCTGGACGATCACGCCCAGCGGGCGGTACGACCAGCATCCGCGACGGCACCCTCGCCTGCCCTGGCCCGACGCGCCCGATCCGGCGGAATTCGCCGCCAGATGTTTCCTGCGCGCAGAGCGGCAAACCTTCCTGCCCGTACCGGGGCGCCAGCAGGTCGTGTTTACCATCCGCGTCATGCTCCAGCCCCTGGCACAGGCCGTGCAATCGCCGCAACAGGCGGCACGCCTGCATGATTCGTTGGCCTCCATGACGCCAGAGGTGCTGCAGTACAAGAACCTTTCGGGCGCCCGCGCAGCGCTGCTGGCCTGGCTGGCCGCCTAGAAAACGCGCAGGGCCAGCACCAACCCCACCAAGGCGACCACAGCCGCCACGCCGATCACGGCAATCCAGACCAGGTAGCCACTGCCGCGCGCGGCGCCGCCTGCGACGATCAGGTCAACCGGCGGCGGCGTGGCCACGGGCATCCACTCCACCAAGGCGCCCGCCGCCTCAGAGCTGAACAGCTCCAGTGAAACCCGTTGCAAGGCGGCACCCGGTGCGGCCTCTGGCGGGCGCAGCCACAGGTCCACGCGCGAGCCCACGATTCGCGCATGCACAAACGCCTTGAGTGGCAACTTGACGCGGTCTTCGCGCCAGCGCAAACCACGCCGGTAGCGCCCGGCCACACGCAACAACCCGGCTTGCACGCGCGCCTCCACTTCGCCCTTGAACGCCGGGATCGCAAAGCCCCGGCCCCTGACCTGCAGCAGCGCCGCGGTAAACGTGGCCTGCACCACGGAGAAGGAAAAGGCACCACTGCGCGTGCCGTTGAATGAGTTCTGCGGGCTGCGTTCGGCCAGCAGGTCGGCGACCGTCAGTTGCGCGCCGTTGCTGTCGATCAGCTCGGTATCGCCCGTCAGGGCCTTCTTGATGCACATGCCGACGATGGTGCGGCGGTCGTACGGCCCCATGCTGCGGCCTTGCAGCAGCACGTGGTACACCGTCGCGTAGTCTCTGCCCATGTCCCCTCTTGTATCCCGGTCCGCGCGCAAGGATAGCCGAGAAAACGCATGCTGACACCCGGAGTCGCACTACGAAGGCCGGCGCAGGAAAGTGCCCCAGAATAAGCACCATGGAAACCACTCAAGACCTGCACGACACCCGCCTGGCCGACGCCTGGGCCACCCTTCAGGCGCATGCGCGTGGCGGCGCGTCTCTCACACCCGACGCCAGCCGCCTGGCCTTCGCCGACCCGGAATTCCTGTTGCGCCGCGAAACGCGCGGCATCCGCTTCCAGCTGGAGTTGCTCAAGCCCGACCTGGAACAGCAGGCCCATGGCATTGAAAATACCATCGTCGTGTTTGGCAGCGCCCGTTTTCGCGGCGAGGCAGAGGCTGCGGCCCTGGTGGAACAGGCCGAGGCCACCGGCGACGCGGCGCTGATCCGCCGCGCCCGCAGCCTGGCCCGCAACGCCCACTATTGCGAGGAGGCCCGTGCCTTTGGCAAACTGGTGGCGCAATACAGCGCCGGCAAGGACCCGGCCGACATGCTGTTCATCTGCACTGGCGGCGGCCCCGGCATCATGCAGGCGGCCAATCAGGGCGCGCATGAAGGCAACGGCATCAGCGTAGGCCTGACCATTGCCCTGCCCATGGAGGAAGTGCCCAATCCGTACATCACGCCGGCGCTGAACTTCCGCTTTCATTACTTTGCGCTGCGCAAGATGCACTTCATGATGCGTGCCAAGGCGCTGGTGGCCTTCCCTGGCGGGTTCGGCACGCTGGACGAGCTGTTTGAAGTCATCACGCTGGTGCAGACGCGCAAGGCCAAGCCCGTGCCCATCGTGCTGTTCGGCACCGACTACTGGAAGCGCCTGATCAACTTCAAGTTGCTGGTCGATGAAGGCGTGATTTCGCCCGAAGACATGAATCTGCTGCAGTTTGCCGACGATCCGCAGACAGCATGGGACATCATCAAGGCGTTTTACCAGCTCTGAGCTTGCTGGCCGAGTGGGCGCCCGTGCCCACCACGGCCCCGACAAACCAGAACACCCCGGAGATTCCGATCATCGCGCCGGTCAGGCCGAACAGCATGGGCATGACCACGCTGGACGCGTTGATGGCCATCAGGCGCAGGCCCAATGCCTCGCCGTGGCGGGCCTCGGGCGTGATCTGGTGCAAGGTGCTCATGACCATGGGCTGGACCGAACCCAACGCCAGCCCCAGCAACACCGAGCAAAACCCCATGGCCAGCGGCGCATGCAGCAGCGGATAGACGCCAAACAGCACGGCCGTGACCACCATGGCCGTTGCAATGACAGCCGCTTCGCTCACGCGCTCGGCAATGAGCGGCAACACCACGCGGATGAGCGCCGCCGCAATGGCAAATGCCCCCAGGATGGAGCCAATCACCGATGCGCTCAAGCCCCGCTCATGGCCCAGCACCGGCACCACGAACGTGTGCACGTCCCAGCAGGACGCCAGGATCCAGTTGATGATCAGCAGACGGCGGAACATGGGCTCGCGCGCAAGATCCCAGGCGCGGCCCGGCTTGTCGCCCGCGGCACGGACCACCGGCGGCAGTTCCCGCGTACGCCGCACCCAGAACCAGGTGGCCAGCGGCAGCAGCGCCATCAGCAGGAATGCATAGCGAAAGCCCGCATGGTCAATCATCAGACCCGCGGCAAAGGGCCCCAGGAAGTTGGAGATGGCGGGCCCGATGGCCAACCATGAAAACACCTGCTTGAGCTGGGTCGGGTTTTGCGCGGCGCGGCCCACATGCCGCTGCAGTGCAATGGACGCCGCACCGGTGGCGCCGCCCGTCATCAGGGCGCTGAGGCACAGCACGGGGAATACCGGGAGCGCCACCGCGATCGCCGCGCCCAGCGCCGCCACCATCACGCTGAAAGCCACGGGTCGCTTCAGGCCATGCCGGTCGGCGTAGCGGCCTGCGGGCAGCGCCAGGAACACCTGCGTCAGTGCAAACAGCGCCAGCAGCACGCCCACCGCGGCCTCGCTGTGGCCTTCGCGCAGCGCCAGCAGCGGCGCGGCCATGCGCATGCCGGCCATGCAGGCGTGCAGGAACACATGGCCCGCGATCAGCCGGGCCAGTTCACGGCTCAAGCGTCAGCCTCGTCGGCCGGTGGCAACAGCGCCTGGGCTTCGCCTTCGGGCAAGGCCTCCACCACCTTCAACGCGCGGCGCATCTGGTTGGAACGCGTCGCAGCGTTCTCCAGGGTGACGGAGGCCCGGCGCACCTGCTCCTGCACCGTCTCCACCCATTTGCCATAGCGGTCAAATTCCGTCTTGACGGCGCCCAGCACCTTCCAGACCTGGGAGGCCTGCTGCTCCAGCGCCAGCGTGCGAAAGCCCATGTGCAGGCTGTTGAGCATGGCCAGCAACGTGGTCGGCCCGGCCAGGGTCACTCGGAAGTCGCGCTGCAGGCTGTCCATCAGCCCCGGACGGCGCAGCACCTCGGCGTACAGGCTCTCGATCGGCAGGAACAGGATGGCGAAGTCAGTGGTGTGCGGCGGCGCCAGGTAGCTGGCGGCGATGGTCTTGGCCTCCAGCCGGATGCGCGCCTCCAGCGCCTTGGCGGCCAACTCCACGCCGGCCGCGTCAGCGCGGTCGTGCGCCTCCAGCAGGCGCTCGTAATCTTCCCGCGGGAATTTGGCGTCAATGGGCAGCCACACCGGCACGCCATCACTGCTTCGGCCCGGAAAGCGCACCGCAAAATCCACACGCTGGTTGCTGTGGGGCCGCGTTTCCACCTGGCGGCCGTACTGCTCGTTCGTCAGCACCTGCTCCAGCAGGGCCTCCAGCTGCACTTCGCCAAACATGCCGCGGGTCTTGACGTTGGTCAGCACCCGCTGCAAATCACCCACGCCCTGGGCCAGCGACTGCATCTCGCCCAGGCCCTTGTGCACCTGCTCCAGCCGGTCGGCCACCTGCTTGAAGCTTTCGCCCAGCCGGGCTTCCAGCGTGGTCTGCAGCTTCTCGTCCACTGTCTTGCGCATTTCGTCGAGCTTGGCCGCGTTGGTCTGCTGCATCTGCAGCAACTGCGTTTCCAGCGTGGCGCGCACCTCGCCCAGGCGGCGGGCATTGGATTCACTCAGGCCCTGCAGTTGCAGCGTCAGGGTGTCGGACAGCGTCTTTTGCAGCAACGCCAGTTGCTGGCCGAAGGCATCGATCTGCGCGTTCTGCGTGCGCGTGGCCTCCGCGCCCTGCTTGACCAGCGCCTCCTGAAAGGTCGCCAGGTTGTGCGCAAGCTCCTGGCGCGCGCCGCGCGACGACTCGCTGATCTCTCGGCGCAGCTCGCGCTCCAGCCGTTCGTTGGCCCCCAGCAGCTCAACGCGGGTTGCGTCGTTGCCGTTGCCCGGAGGCTTGCGCAGCAACAGCACCGCCAGCAGCACCAGGTTCAGCGCCGCCAGCGCCATCAGCAGCCAGAGTTCCACCGTGTTTTACTTCTTCAGGATTTCAGGGTTCAGCGGCGTCAACGGCTTGCCGTTGACCAGGTAGCCGATCAGGTTGTCAGCGGCCAGGTTGCCCATGGCCAGGCGCGTGGGCACACTGGCACTTGCGATGTGCGGCGTGAGCACCACGTTGGGCACGGTCAGCAGCCCGGGGTGCACGGCGGGCTCGCCTTCGAACACGTCCAGGCCAGCAGCCGCAATCTGCCGGTTGCGCAGCGCCACGGCCAGCGCCGCATCGTCCACGATGCCGCCGCGTGCGATGTTGATGAGATTGGCCGTGGGTTTCATCTGTGCCAGCTCGGCCGCGCCAATGGCGTGGTGCGACGAGGCGGAATACGGCAGCACCAGCACCAGGTGATCGGATGTCCGCAGCAGTTCTTCCTTGCTCACGTAGCGGGCCTTGCAGGCAGCCTCCAGACCGGGCTCCAGACGCGAACGGTTGTGATAGATCACGTTCATGCCAAAGCCATGCGCACCCCGCTTGGCGATGCCCTGGCCAATGCGGCCCATGCCCAGAATGCCCAGGGTGGCGCCGTGAACATCCGAGCCAGAGAACATCTCGTAGTTCCACTTGGTCCATTTGCCGGCGCGCAGGTAATGCTCGCTTTCGGTCACGCGGCGGGCGGTGGCCATCAGCAGCGCGAAGCCGAAGTCGGCCGTGGTCTCGGTCAGCACGTCCGGTGCGTTGGTGGCCAGCACGCCGCGCGCGGACATGGCGTCCACGTCGAAGTTGTTGTAGCCCACAGCCATGTTGGCCACGATCTTCAGCTGCGGGCAAGCGTCGAGCACGGCAGCGTCAATGCGCTCGCTGCTGGTGGTAAACGCACCCACCTTGTCCGACATGCGCCGGGCCAGTTCCTCCTTGGGCCAGACCTCATCGGCCTGGTTGGTTTCAATGTCGAAGTGCTGGGACAGGCGCTCCAGCACCGAGGGAAAAATCGCGCGTGCGACCAGGACCTTGGGTTTGCTCATGAATGATGCCCTTAGCGGAACCAGATGAATGTCATGGCGATGAACAGCGGGATCAGGACCGCGCCCGACCAGGCCATGTAGCCAAAGAAGCTCGGCATTTTGACACCGCGGTCCTCGGCAATGGCCTTGACCATCAGGTTGGGCGCATTGCCGATGTAGGTATTGGCCCCCATGAACACGGCGCCAGCCGAAATGGCAGCCAGCGTTGGCGCCAAGGTGGTCATGAGCACGGCCGGATCGCCGCCTGCCGTATTGAAGAACACCAGGTACGTCGGTGCATTGTCCAGGAACGAACTCAGCGCACCCGTGGCCCAGAAGTACATCGCCGGATCTGGCGAACCATCAGGCCGCGTCACGGCCGCCACCACCGGGCCAAATGGGCCGTTGACGCCCGCCTTGAGCATGGCAATGACCGGGATGATCGTGAGGAAGATACCCGCGAACAGCTTGGCCACTTCGGCCATCGGGCCCCATGAGAACTGGTTGTCCTGGTGCACCTTGTCCGCCGTGATCTTCAGGGACAGCAGCGTCACCGCGATCAGGCCGGCGTCGCGCAGCAGACCGGGCAGGCCCACGTCAGTCCCCATGATGTTGAAGCTGACCGGCGACTTCCAGAAGCCGCTCATCAGCACCAGGCCGACGATGGCGGCCAGCAGCCAGAAATTGCCGGCGCCGTCGAAGCCGATGCCCCGCGTGTCCGGCGTCGGGTCCACCGCAAGCACCTCCTCGCGGCGGTGGTAGTACCACGAGTCCAGCACATAGAAAATGGCCAGCAGCGCCCCAACGAGGAACAGCGTCTCCGGGAAGATGTGCTTGACCGTCCAGAAGAAGTCGACGCCCTTCAGGAAGCCAAGGAACAGCGGCGGGTCCCCCAGCGGCGTCAGCGACCCACCCGCGTTGGACACGATGAAGATGAAGAACACCACCACATGTGCCTTGTGGGTGCGGTTGTCGTTGGCGCGGATCAGCGGGCGGATCATCAGCATGGACGCCCCCGTGGTGCCCATGAAACTTGCAAGGAAAGCGCCGATCGCGAGGATGGCGGTGTTCAGCCCCGGACTGCCATGCAGGTTGCCACGGATGTGGATGCCGCCGGCCACGGTGAAAAGCGCCGTCAGCAGGATCACGAACGGAATGTATTCGGCCAGCGCCGCGTGCACAAAGCTTGTTGCGGCAGCGCCGGCGCCAAAGGTCACGGCGAAAGGCACCAGGAATGCCAGCGACCACGCCGCCGCGACCTTGCCAAAGTGGTGGTGCCAGAAGATCGGAGCGAGCAAAGGCATCAATGCGATGCACAGCAGGATGCCGGCAAAGGGCACGCCCCACAGTGCGGACAGCTTGCTGCCATCGATGTCGGCTGCGGCAGCCAGGCCCGGCCAAACAGCCAGCAACAGCCATGCGGCGGCCCAACGGGTAGTCTTCATGTGTGTCTCCTCAAAAGCGCAACGGCGTGCCTGGAACGGGGCTCAAGCCCAGCCTGCGAGCATAACCAATCGCCTGCCGGCTTCGATTGCAGGCAGCTGACACATGCCGCGGGCACGCTGCGCGCCGTAGTCCGCTGCCTACGGCGCCTTCCCCGTGCGTCCTACCGCCCGGCTCCATGAGGCAGTCCTAAAGTTGATTCATCCCAACCAACCAATGGAGCACATCATGAATCAGGATCGCATTGAAGGTAACTGGAAGCAATTCAAGGGCAAAGCCAAGGAACAGTGGGGCAAGCTGACCGACGACGACCTGGACGTCATCGCCGGCAAGCGCGACCAGCTGCTGGGCCGCATCCAGGAACGCCACGGCGTGGCCAGGGATGAGGCTGAAAAGCAGGTGAAGAACTGGGAAAGCCGCAACCCGGATTTCCGCTTCGATAGGTCGCTGTAATCCGCGTACAAGGCAGACACCATGAAACATCAGCTCATCACCATGGCCGTTGCGGCCTGCTGCATGGCCGCCGGCGCTGCGGGCGCCATGACCAAGGAAGAGCACAAGGCCCAGAAAGACCGCATTGAGGCCGACTACAAGGCGGCCAAGGCGAAATGCGACACCCTGAAGGCCAATGCCAAGGACGTGTGCGAGCAGGAAGCCAAGGGCGCCGAAAAGGTAGCCAAGGCCGAACTGGAAGCCGCCTACAAGCCGGACGCCAAGGCGGCTGAAAAGGTAGCCAAGGTCAAGGCCGAAGCCGCGTATGAAGTCGCCAAGGAAAAATGCGACGACATGACCGGCAACGCCAAGGACAGCTGCGTGGCTGACGCCAGGAAGTTGCGCAAGATGTAGTCTTGCCACGCCTGGGGCGGCCTCGCCGGCCGCGAAAATGGAAAGCAGAAAGGCCAGCCTTGGGGCTGGCCTTTCTTTTCTTGATAAGTCAAATGCGCTATCCTCTTTAGTATTTCACAAACATACTAGAGACATGCAAAAAGGCCGAAACATAGCGTCCGAGACAACCTTGGTAGACCGTGCCCGCGCCGAACTGGAAGTGCGTTTCATCACACTCCAGATCCCGCCCGGCTCCGTCTGGTCCGAAGGGTCGCTAAGTGAAATGCTGGGCATCGGCCGTACGCCCGTGCGCGAGGCTGTGGCAAGCATGGCGCAGGATGGACTGGTGACCGTGATCCGCCGGGCCGGCATTGTGGTGTCGGAGATTTCGCTGGAAGACCAGATGGCCGTGGTCGACACACGCCGGGTGCTCGAGAAACTCGTCTCCTTGCGCGCCGCGCGGCGATGCACCCGGCCCGAACGCGACATGCTGCTGCAAATGGCGGACGGCATTCAGGCCGCGGGCGAGGCCCGCGACGTTCACGCTTACCTGGACAACCACTTCAAGATCAAGCGGTTCGTCGCGCAGTGCGCTCGCAACAAGTTCGCCGAGCGCGCGCTGCGCCCGCTGCACACGCTGTCGCAGCGCTTCTACTTCGCCCATCACGTGTCCTTCAACAACCTGCCCGTGGTGGGCATGGCGCATGCGCAACTCACGCGAGCCATCGTGGATTGCGATGAACCGCTGGTCGCCAGCCGTTGCGACGCCGTCAGCGACATTGCGGACCAGTTCACCCGGGATCTGCTGGGCCGGCAGAGCTGAGGGTTCTTGCCAAGGGTTTACCCTTGCTCATTTTTTTTAATCTTCTAATATATTACTAATAGCATTTGAAAAATATCAATGCTGAAGGCACGTCTATTTACGGAGACATTCGATGACATACACACGTCGCAAGGCCTTGAAGGCCGTTACCGCCTCTTCCGCCGCGCTGTTCGCCGGCATGCCCGCTCTGGTCCTCGGCCAGGCGCCCATACGCTGGCGTGTCCAGACGCTGTGGGGTGCGGGCGAAGATACGTTCAAGTACTTCCAGGAGTTCTGTGACAAGCTGAAAGCCAACACCGGCGGCCGGCTGGAAATCCAGGCGTTCGCCGCCGGCGCCGTCGTCGGCGCCTTCGAGACGCTGGATGCCGTGGGCCAGAACGTCCTACAGGGCCAGTCCACCTACCCCGGCTACTGGGCCGGCAAGGAGCCCGCGCTGGCCGTGATCGGCGACTTCGCCTTCGGCTACCGCACCCCCGAGCAACAAAACCGCTGGCTCTACGAAAAGGGCGGCATGCAGATGCTGCGCCAGGCCTATCAGCGCTTCGGCGCCTACACCGTGGGCGCGACGTGGTGGGGCGTGGAATCGCTCACGTCCAAGCGGCCGATCCGCAAGCCTGACGACTTCAAGGGCATCAAGCACCGCGGCGCGCAGGGGATTGCTGCCGAAACCATTGCCAAGATGGGCGCCTCCATCGTCGTGCTGCCAGGCGGCGAAGCCTATTCGGCGCTCGAAAAGGGCATCGTGGACAGCGTGGACTGGTCGACCATCTCGGTCAATGCCAAGGTCGGTTTCTTCGAAGTGGCCAAGTACGCGACCTTCCCCGGCTTCCACTCCATGCCGATCCAGGACTTCACGGTCAACGCCAATGCCTGGAAAGCGCTGCCGGACGACGTCAAGCAGATCGTGGACCGCACCTGGCGCGAGTTCTCGCTGACACAGGTCAACCGCATCGCCGAGAACGACAAGCGCGTGGCCGAGGAGGTCAAGAAAAAGGGCGTCGAGCTGGTGGCCTGGTCGGATGCCGACCTCACCCGCGCTCGCCAGATCGCGCAGACCGTGGTCGACGAGTGGGCCGCCAAGGGCACCCTGGCCAAGCAATCGGCCGAGTCGCAACGCGCCTTCCTGCGGGAACTGAAACTGCTGGCCTGAGCAAAGCATGAATCACTACGTTCGCTGGATGGCGCACGTGAACGAATGGACAGGCCGGATCTCCGGCCTGCTCATCGTCGCCGTGGTGCTCATCATCCTCAAGGAAGTCATCGCCCGGTCGGTGTTCAACGCGCCGTCGCTGTGGGCCGATGAATCGATGACCTATCTGGCCGGCATCGCCTACGCGCTGGGCGGCGGCTTCACGCTGCTGCACCGCAAGCACGTGATCGTGGACCTGGTCTACCAGCCGATCGCCAACCGCGGCGGCACACTCAAGAAGACGGTCGACATCGTGGCCTTCCTCCTGTTTTCCATCTATTGCCTCACGCTGATCTGGTTCGGCTGGGAGCTGGCCCGGCTGTCCATCGAACAGCACGAAGGCAGCGGCACCATGTGGAATCCGGCCCTGTGGCCCGTGAAGCTGGCCATCCCCATCGCCGGCGCACTGCTGCTGTTGCAGGGCTTCGCCAATCTTCTGGTCGATCTCGGTCTGGCCGTCAATCCCGTTACGGAGCAGGCCCATGTCGGTTGATGTTCTGACCCTCCTGATTTTCCTGGCGCTGGTTTCCGCGCTGGTGGTGGGCGTTCCCATTGCATTCGCGACCGGCGCCGTCGCCGTGGTGTTCGGCGTCTGGCTGTTCGACATCAACACGCTGAACCTGATCGTCAGCCGCGTGTTCACGCTGATGGGCAATCAGATCCTGGTGTCCGTGCCGCTGTTCATATTGATGGCGATGGTGCTGGAGAAAGCGGGCATCGCCGAAGACATCTTCAAGGCCGCCTACGTCTGGTCCGGGCGCATCCGCGGCGGCCTGGCGGTGGCGGTGATCATCTCCTGTGCGCTGATGGCGGCGATGGTCGGCGTGATCGGCGCCGAAATCGTGACCATGGGCGTGGTGGCCCTGCCCGCCATGCTGAAGCGGGGCTACGGCAAATCCATCGCCCTGGGTTCGATCTGCGCCGGCGGGGGCCTTGCGACCCTGATCCCGCCCAGCGTGGTGTTCATCATGTATGCGCTGACCACGGGCACGTCCATCGGCCAGCTCTACATGGCGGGCATCCTGCCGGGGTTGATGCTGGCTTCGTTCTACATCATCTACGTGATCACGATCTCCTATCTCAAGCCCGAGATCGCGCCGGCTGCGCCGCCCGAGGAGATCGACATCCCGCTGATGGAAAAGCTCGGTTACCTCAAGAAGCTGGTGTTGCCCGGCGCCGTGGCATTCGGCGTGCTGGGATCGCTGTACATGGGCATCGCGACGCCTACCGAGGCCGCAGGCCTGGGCGTGGTGGGTGCGGTGATCGCGGCGGCCGTGAACCGACGCCTGAGCTGGCCGAACATGTCCAGCGCGATCGTGGAAACCACCAAGGTCACCTGCATGCTGTACTGGCTGTTCTTCGGTGCCTCGGCGCTGATCGGCATCTACACGATCGCCGGCGGCACGCAGTACCTGAAGGACCTGGTCGCCGGCCTGCCCATCGGCAAATGGGGCATCCTGGCCGTGGTCAACCTGATCTGGATCATCCTGGGCGCCATCATCGACTGGATCGGCATCCTGCTGCTGACGGCGCCGATCTTCGTGCCCGTGCTGGTGTCGCTGGGGTTCGATCCGATCTGGATCGGCGTGATGTTCTGCATGAACATGCAGATCTCGTACATCTCGCCACCGTTCGGGCCGGCGGCCTTCTATCTGAAGGGAGCAGCGCCGCCGGGCATCACCATGGGCGACATCTTCCGCTCTGTATGGCCCTTCATCGGCATCCAGATCCTGGCGCTGCTGATACTGGTGGCATTCCCTGAAATCGCTTTGTGGCTGCCGCGCACCATGCTCGGCAACTGATAGGAGACACACCATGACCTCCCAACAGCAGCCGCTGGACCAGCGGCCGGGTGAAACTTTGTCCACGGATGTCCTGGTCGTGGGCGGTGGCGCGGCGGGCCTGGCGGCCGCCTGCACCGCCGCGCGGCAGGGGCTGAAGGTCACGCTGCTGGAACGCTACGGCTTTTGCGGCGGCGCCGCCGTGGCGGGCCTGTCCGGCACGGTCTGCGGCCTGTACCTGGCGCGGCCGGATGCCGCCGGCGAGCCTGAGAAGATCGTCTTCGGCTTCGCCGACGAGTTCATCTCCGCCATGAACGCCCGCAAGGGCCTGACCGGCCCCGTGCGCTATGGCGACACCTACACGCTGGTCCATGAACCGCTGGCCTGGCGCGAAACCGGCGACGAGCTGCTGCGCCGGCACGGCGTGCACGTCATCTTCCATGCCACGGTCACTGGCGTACACATGGACGGCGGCGAGCGCGTGGAAGGCGTGCGCGCCTGGACCAAGCAGGGGTGCATCGACATCCGCGCCCGCATCACCATCGACGCCAGCGGCGACGCGGACCTCTTCGCCATGGCGGGATTGCCGACCCACGTGGGCGACAACGGCAAGGTCCAGAACCCCACCATGATCTTTCGCATGTCCAACGTGGACGTGCCCCGGTTCCTGTCGGCGTATGGGCCGGACTCGATCCTGCCGGAGCGGGTGTCCAAGGCGATCGTCGAAGCGCATTCGAGCGGCGCCTACAACCTGCCGCGGGCCAAGGCCTTCCTGTTCCCGACGCCGCGCGCCAACGAGCTGCTGTGCAACTGCACCCGCATCATCGGCCGCGATGGCCGCGAGCTGCATCCGCTGGTGGCCGCCGACCTGACCGAGGCCGAGTTCGAGGGCCGCCTGCAGGCGCGCCAGTACTGGCGCTTCTTCCGCGAGCACCTGACGGGCTGCGAGGACGCCGTCCTCAACGACACCGGCGTGCAGGTGGGCGTGCGCCAGACGCGGCAGATCGAAGGCACGACCCGGCTGTCCAACGACGACGTCGTGTCGGGACGCAAGCGCCCGGACGCGATCGCCCGCTCTGCCTGGCCCATCGAGCTGCACAGCGGCACCAAGCCGCGCCTGTCGTGGCTTTACGAGGACTACTACGAAATTCCGCTGGGGTGCTTCGTGCCGTCCCGCGGCGAATCGCTGCTGGCCACCGGCCGGTGCCTGGACGCTTCCCACGAGGCCATGGCTTCGGCCCGGGTCACGGCCCAGTGCTTCAGCTACGGCCACGCCATCGGCCACGCGGCCGCCCTGGCGGTCAACGAAGGCATCGCCGTGCGCAGCCTGGCTGCCACCGATGTACGCACCCAATTGAACAAGGATGGAGCACGCCTGAATGGCTGACGAACTTCTGATCGAAAGGCACGGCGCAGTGGCCGTGCTGCATATCGACCGGCCCACGCGGCGCAACGCGCTGGGCGATGCGCTGGTCGCTCACATGCGGGGCACGTTCGCGCAACTCGACGCCGACGCCGCCGTGGGCGCCATCGTGCTGACGGGCCGGGCGCCGGGCTTCTGTGCTGGCAGCGACCTCAAGGAACTGGGCACCATGTCGCTGGACGACATGTGCGCGCACGAGGCCCGCACCGCTGCGTTCTGCCGCGAGATCGCGCTGCTGCAGACCCCCGTGGTGGCCGCGGTCGAGGGCTTTGCGCTGGGCGGCGGCTTCGTGCTGGCCGCCAGCTGCGACGTGGTGGTCACGGCGCGCAGCACGCGCTGGAACCTGCCCGAAGTGGAAATCGGCTGGATTCCCCCGTGGGGCATCGAGTCGCTGGTCAACCGCGTGGGCACCGCCCGCGCGCGCCAGCTCGTGTGGGGCGGTGCGCCCTTCCAGGGTGAGGAAGCCCTGCGCCTGGGGCTGGCCGACCACCTGGCCGACGACGGCGCGGCCCTGCAACGCGCGCTGGACGTGGCCCAGGGCTACGCCCGGCTGCCGCGCGAGGCCATCGCCTCGACCAAGCTGTACTTCGCCACCCATGGGGCGCGAAACGGCGAAGGCGGGGACGTGCTTGCGTCCCAACTGTTCAAGGACAACTGCCGCCATGCGACCGCGCAGGCGACGCTGAAGAAATTTGGAGTGAAGGTATGAGCAAAGTCTGCTCGGTTCAGGAAGCCGTTGCCGTCGTTCGCAGCGGCGACGCTGTCGCCAGCGTGGGGGTGATCGGCTGGATCACGCCGGATGCGCTGCTCAAAGGCCTGGCGGAGCGCTTCCGCACGGACGCGCAGCCGCGCGACTGCACGTTCTATTTCCCGTGCGGCACGGGCGACGCCATGGGCATCCGCGGCATGGACCACGTGGCCATCGAAGGCCTGATGAAACGCATCGTCTCGGGCTCCTACGTCAACCCGACGGACCCCGCCACGGGCAAGCGGCCCGAGCTGATGCGGCTGATCCGCGAAAACCGCATCGAGGCCTACAGCTGGCCCATCGGCGCCAGCATGCACTGGCTGCGCGAAGTGGCGCGGCGCAGCCCGGGCTACCTCACGCAGATCGGTCTGGACACCTACGCCGACCCGAACCAGACGGGGGGCAAGTTCACCACGCTGGCCAAGGATGACCTGATCCGCCGCGTGAACTTCGAGGGCAAGGATTACCTCTTCTACCCGAGCTGGCCCCTGAACGTGGGCTTCATCCGTGCGTCCACGGCGGATGAATTCGGCAACCTGTCGTTCGAGGACGAGCCCATCCATTCCTCGTCCCTGCAGATCGCCCTGGCGGTCAAGGCGTGCGGTGGCACCGTGATCGCCCAGGTCCGCCGCATCGTGGAGCGCGGCAGCCGCCCCGCCACCATGGTGCGCGTGCCCGGCGTTCTGGTGGACAAGATCGTCGTCGAGCCCGAACAGATGATGACCACGCACGTGCCGTTCGACAGCAGCTACGTGGGCGGCGTGCCCTGGGACGGCCGCACCAGCGACACCCTGCCGCTCGGCGCGGACAAGATCATCGCCCGGCGCGCAGCGCTGGAGGTCCGGCCCGGCGTCACCTCCATCTTCGGGTTCGGCGCCTCGTCCGACGTGCCCACCGTGCTGCTGGAAGACGGCCTGTTCGCCGACGGCGCGTTCCGTGACTACCAGTTCACGACCGAGCACGGCCCCTTCGGCGGGCTTGTCATGAGCGGCTGGCAGTTCTCGGCCAACAAGTACCCCGAGGCGCTGCTGGACGGCGTGACGCAGTTCGACTTCATCGACGGCGGCGGCTGCCCGTTCGCGGCACTCGCGTTCGCACAGTTCGACGGCAGCGGCAACGTCAACGTGTCGCGCTTCGGCGTGGCCAACCCGGGAGCAGGCGGCTTCATCGACATCGCCTACAACGCGCGCGAACTGCTGTTCACTGGCACCTTTACCACGGGCGGCCTGCAGGTGAACTTCAGCGACGGCAAGCTGGTCATCGAAAAAGAAGGCAAGGTGCAGAAGTTCGTGCCCTCCGCCGACCACATCACCTACCCCGTGCGGCGCAACGTCGCCGAACGCGGCCAGCGCGCGCTCATCATCACCGAGCGCGCGGTGTTCGAAGTGCACGCCGATGCGCTGGTGCTGGTGGAAATCGCGCCGGGCATCGACCTGAAAACCCAGGTGCTGGACCTGATGGGCGGCATCGCGGTCAGCGTGTCGCCGCAGCTGAAGGAGATGGACGCGGCGCTGTTCCGCTGAACGGCCAGCGTGGAGTGGCGCGTCAGTCCAGCCAGGTCGTGATCGTGTCGACGCTCTCGCGCGGCGTGGCCAGGCCATTGACGACCGCCGTCTCGTCGGCATGGCCCAGGGCCATGCCGCACACCAGCATCTCGCCCGGCCCCGCGCCGATGTGCGGCAGGATGATGCTCGCAAAGCCGTTCCACGCGGCCTGCGGGCAGGTGTGCAGGCCGCGAGCCCGCGCGGCAACCATGATGTTCTGCAGGAACATGCCGTAGTCCACCAGCGAGCCCTGGCCCATGACCTTGTCGACGGTGAACATCAGCCCCACGGGCGCGTCGAACAGCCTGAAGTTGCGCTGGTGCTGCGCGTGCATGCGGTCCTTGTCGCCCTTGGTGATGCCCAGCAGGCCGTACAGGCTCCAGCCGTTCTCGCGGCGGCGCTCAATGTAGGGACTGACCCATTGCCGCGGGTAGTAGTCATATTCCTCACGGTACTGCGCGGCCAGGGACGGGTCGGCATACAGGGCGTCGTGCGCCGCGCACACCTTGGCCACCAGGCCATCGCGGCTGGCCCCCTGCAGCACATAGACCTTCCAGGGCTGCGCGTTGTTGCCGGACGGCGCGCGGGTCGCCACCCGCAGGATGTCGCCGATCAGTTCGCGGGACACCGGCGTGGGCAGGAAGGCGCGCACGGAAGCGCGGCTTTCGATGGCCGCATCGACGCTGGCCGGGTCGCTGACGACGGTACTGACTTGGGCATGGGTCACGTGAGTTGCTCCAGAACGGTTTTCAAAGGGTTGGGCAGCGGCACCGGGCGGCGCGTCTTGCTGTCCACATAGACATGGATGAAATGGCCCTTGGCGGCGGTCAGTGGCTCGCCCTGCGCAAACAGGCCCACCTCGTAGCGCACGCTGGACGTGCCCATGTGCGCCACGCGCAAGCCAGCCTCGACATTCTGCGGGAACGCCAGCGACGCGAAGTAGTTGCATTGCGTCTCGATCACCAGGCCAATGGTTTCGCCCTGATGGATGTCCAGCACGCCCTGCTCGATCAGGTGGGCGTTGACCACGGTGTCAAACCAGCTGTAGTAGACGACATTGTTGACATGGCCGTACGCGTCGTTGTCCATCCAGCGGGTGCTGATGGGCCGGAACACACGGTAGCCACTGCGTGGCTCGGGCTGGGGTTTGGCGGGCTTGGGGTCACTCATCGCGTGAGATTCTGCCAGCGCCGCCAATAGTCCAGCGCCACGCGAAAGGTGTTGACCTGCACCTGCACGGTATCTTCCAGCCGTTTGCCGTACCCACCGGCCATGGCAAACGCCAGCGGCACGCGCCGCTGCCAGGCCCAGTCAAACACACGGCGGTCGCGGGCCTCCAGGCCATCCCAGGTCAGTTTCAGGCGGCCCAGGCGATCGCCCTCGTGCGGGTCGGCACCGGCCAGGTAGATGATGAGCTGGGGCGCAAACCGTCGCTCCAGCTCGTCCAGAGCGGTTTCCAGCGCATGCAGGTACTCATCGTCGCGGCAGCCGTCGGGCAAGTCCACGTCAATGTCGCTGGCTTCCTTGCGAAACGGAAAGTTCTTCTGCCCGTGCAGGGACAGCGTGAACACGCTCGGGTCGTTGCTGAAAATGCTGGCCGTACCATTGCCCTGGTGCACATCCAGGTCAATCACGGCCACCCGCAAGCCTGGCCCGGGCCGTCCCCGTGCCTGTTCGGCCTGCATCAGCCGGGCGGCCACCGCTGCATCGTTGAACACGCAAAAACCACCCCCCTTGTCCGCATAGGCATGGTGGGTGCCGCCTGCGATATTGGCCGCCACGCCGTCCCTGAACGCGGCACGGCAGGCACCGATAGTGGCACCCACCGACCGGCGCGCCCGCTCGGCCATGGCCTCGCTCCAGGGAAAACCGATCTCGCGCAACATCTGCGCGCTGGCCGAACCCGTGGCGATCGCGTCGATGTACGCGGGCGTGTGGGCCAAAGCCAGCTCGCCGTCACTGGCACGCAGGGCCTGCATCAACTGCACCTGGGGCAGATGCGCGGCGATCTGGTCGCGCAGCAGCTGGTACTTTCCCATCGGAAACCGGTGCCCGGCTGGCAAGGGCAGCACAAATTGATCGGCGTAGAACACCCGCATCGGGCGATTGTGTCCCGGCTGTGAAAACGGCCGGGCCGTCGCCGGCATTGGCCTGTTTTAGGCGTCGGCTTCTAGAATGTTGCAGCGCAGCAAATTCCACTTGCAAAAGATCGGCACAACCCTATACTTCGACTTATGCTGCACTGCAACATAAACGGTACTTCCGGTTCAGCGCAGATATTTGATCCTGACCTCAACCTACTGGAGATACCCCATGCTGACCGCTGAACAAATCCTGGCCGCCCACAAAGCCAACGTCGAAACCCTGTTTGGCCTGACCACCAAGGCCTTCGAAGGCGTTGAGAAGCTCGTCGAGCTGAACGTGACCGCCTCCAAGGCCGCGCTGACCGAAGCCTCCGGCACCGCCCAAGCCGTCCTGAGCGTCAAGGATGCCCAGGAACTGCTGGCCCTGCAAGCCGCCATGTTCCAGCCTCTGGCCGAGAAGACCGCTGCCTACAGCCGTCACCTCTATGACATCGCTTCGGGCACCGGCGCTGAATTCGGCAAGGCTTTCGAAGCCCAGGCCGCTGACGCCCAGAAGAAGTTCATGGCCGTCGTGGACAACGCTTCCAAGAACGCACCGGCCGGCTCCGAGACCGCCGTTGCCGTGTTCAAGAGCGCCATTGCCGCCGGCAACAACGCCCTGGAATCCGTGCAAAAGGCCGTGAAGCAAGCCACCGACGTGGCCGAAGCCAACTTCAACGCCGTAGCCAACACCGCTGTCAACGCAGCCAAGACCACCGCCAAGAAGCGCTAAAAACGCCAAGCCTGTTGAAGATGGGGTTTTCGCCCCTACTTCAATGGAGCGGGAACTCTACTGTTTACCCACAATCCATCAGACACTCTTGTTGTTGAACGAGAGTTCTTCAGGTTGTCTCCTCGGGTCCTTTCGACACCCTCGCGGTTCAGGGATCCCTTCAAGGCCCGGTTTTCGAACCGGGCCTTTTTTTATCTGGACTTTGCCTCGATGGCCGCGCGCAGCGGCGCCAGCGCCTGCTGCATGGCCAGCCGCCCTGCCTCGACCGAGCGGCGGCGTGACGCGAAGTCTGCGCTGCGCACCCCACCCAGCGCAGGCCGCACGACCAGATCGGCTTCCTTGAGTTCCCAGGCATTGATGCTCTTGCCCATGATGGCAAAGGTCTGCAGCAGGATCTGCAGGCTGTCGCCCGCCGGGTTGCCTTCGGGCGCGCTGGAAATGTCCACTGCAATCACCAGCTCCGCGCCCATCTGGCGCGCATAGCGCACGGGCACCGGCGATACCAGCCCGCCGTCCACGTAATCGCGCCCCGAAATGCTGACAGGCTGGAACACCGACGGCACCGCGCTGGACGCGCGCACCGCCGTGCCGGTGTCGCCGCGCTGGAACAGCACGCCCTGGCCGCTGTTCAGGTCGGTCGCCACGATGCCCAGCGGCAAGGGCATGCTCTCGATCAGGCGGTTGCCCACCTGCTGGTTGACATAGCGCGCGAGTGCCTCGCCACGCAGCATGCCGCGGTTGAAGATAGGCAGCATCCAGTCGGCAAAGGCGGCCTCCTCCATGCTGTCGGCCACCTGCTGCAACTGCACGCCGGTTTTGCCGCTGGCGTACAGCGCGGCAACCAGGCTGCCCGCCGATGTGCCCGTCACCACATCCGGCTTGATGCCTGCTTCTTCCAGCACCTGGATCACCCCCACGTGGGCAAAGCCGCGCGCAGCGCCACCGCCCAGCGCCAGCCCGATGCGGGGCGGCTTTTTGGCGGCAGCCGGGGCTGTATCCGCTGGTGAGGTGGTCCGGGGGACCTCCACTGGCGCAGACGCACACCCCGCCAGCACCGCCACCGCCCCCAGCAGCAGCCAGCGGCGCAGCGACTGCAAAAGCCTGACCGTCGAGATGTATTTATTAAGAATGATTCGTGTTTGCTTTATCATTGCGCCATCCACATTTCCACCCGCCACCATCATGATCAAAAACTTGCTTTGCATGGCCCTGATTGCCGCCGCCGGGGCGGCCACCGCGCAGGAACAGGTCGTCAACCTGTACTCCGCCCGCCACTATTCGACCGACGAAGCGCTCTACAGCAACTTCACCAAGGCCACCGGCATCAAGATCAACCGCGTGGACGCCGATGATGCCGGGATTCTGGCGCGGCTCAAGGCCGAGGGCACAGCCTCCCCCGCCGACGTGATCCTGCTGGTGGACGCAGCCCGCCTGTACCGCGGCGAAGTGGATGGCCTGTTCCAGCCCATCCAGTCCAAGGTGCTGACGGATGCGATTCCCGCGCAGTACCGCGGCAAGGCCAGCGCCGAAGGCACACCGTGGTTTGGCTTTTCGACCCGCGCACGCGTCGTCGTGTACGACAAGCTGCGCGTCAAGAAGGAAGACGTGGACACCTATGAAGAGCTGGGGGACCCCAAGAACAAGGGCAAGGTCTGCCTGCGCTCGGGCTCGCACCCGTACAACCTGTCGCTGTTCGGTGCCGTGACCGAGCACATGGGCGAGCAGAAAGCCGAAGCCTGGCTCAAGGGCGTGGTGGACAACATGGCCCGCGCCCCCAAGGGCGGCGACACCGACCAGATCAAGGCCGTGGGCTCGGGCGAGTGCCAGGTGGCAGTGAGCAACAGCTATTACATCGCCCGCCTGCTGCGCTCCAGCAACCCGGAAGACAAGGCACTGATGGACAAGGTGGGCATTGTGTTTCCCAACCAGTCCAGCTGGGGCACGCACCTGAACATCGCGGGCGGCGCCGTGGCCAAACACGCCAAGAACAAGGCCAATGCGATCAAGTTCCTGGAATACCTGGCCAGCCCCGAAGCGCAGAACTACTTTGCCAACGGCAACAACGAATGGCCCACCGCCAAGGGCGTGAAGGTGAACAACGCCGCGCTGAATGCCATGAGCGGCGGCGGCGACTTCAAGGCCGAGACCATCCCGCTGGCGGCCGTCGGCGCCAACACCACCAAGGTACAGCAGATGCTGGACCGGGTGGGGTTCCGGTGAACCTGCGTCATAATTGACGTTTACGTCAACGTCAATTCAGGAGCAGGTTCATGGAGATCAAGGGCAAGGTATTCATCGTCACCGGCGGCGCATCGGGCTTGGGTGAAGGTACGGCGCGCATGCTGGCAGCCAATGGCGCCACGGTGGTCGTGGCCGACATGCAGGCCGAAAAAGGCGAGGCCGTGGCCAGGGAGATTGGCGGCGCCTTCGTGAAGTGCGACGTCAGCCAGGAGGCCGACGGCCAGGCCGTGGTGGCCAAGGCGGTATCGCTGGGCAAGCTCATGGGCCTGGTCAATTGCGCCGGCATCGCGCCCGCTGAAAAAACCGTGGGCAAGAACGGCGCGCACAGCCTGGCCGTGTACACCAAGACCATCATGGTCAACCTGGTGGGCAGCTTCAACATGATCCGCCTGGCCGCTGACGCCATGTGCAAGAACGAGCCCGAACCCACCGGCGAGCGCGGCGTGATGATCTCCACCGCCAGCGTGGCCGCCTATGACGGCCAGATCGGTCAGGCTGCCTATGCCGCGTCCAAGGGCGGCGTGGTGGGCATGACGCTGCCGATCGCGCGCGACCTGGCGCGCAACGGCATCCGCAACATGACGATTGCTCCCGGCATCTTTGGCACACCCATGCTGTTTGGCATGCCCAAGGAAGTGCAGGACGCGCTGGCGGCCAGCGTACCCTTCCCCAGCCGCCTGGGCACGCCCGAGGACTACGCCAAGCTTGCGAAGCACATCATCGAGAACGACATGCTCAACGGCGAGGTGATCCGCCTGGACGGCGCGATCAGGCTGGCGCCGCGCTGAGCGGCCGGCCTGTCCCGGCGCGGGCAGGCCAGTCGCAATCTGCATCACACAAGCGCCGCGGTTCCCGCGAGAATCTCCGTACAACAAACAACCCGGAGATCCCATGAGAACCGCCCTCACCTGCCTGGCCGCGGCCCTGCTGACGGCCTGCGCCAGCGCCCCGTCCAACTTCACCTACACCGTGCCGCTGCAGCCCGAGGGCTCGTCGGGCTACACCGAAAAGCCGGGCTGGGCCACGACCAAATTCGCGGTGGCAGCCGCCAACCCGCTGGCCACCGACGCGGGCTACCAGATCCTGAAAGCCGGCGGATCGGCCATTGACGCGGCCATCGCCGTGCAGATGGTGCTGACGCTGGTGGAGCCGCAGTCCAGCGGCATCGGCGGCGGCGCTTTCCTGTTGCACCACGACGGCAAGAACGTGGAGGCATTTGACGGCCGCGAAACCGCGCCGGCCGCCGCTGACGAAAAGCTGTTCCTGAAAGCTGACGGCAAGCCCATGGCGTTCTACGAGGGCGTGGTGGGTGGCCGCTCCGTCGGTACGCCGGGCACCGTGCGCATGCTGGAGATGGCGCACAAGCAGCATGGCAAGCTGCCCTGGGCCACGCTGTTCCAGCCGGCCATCACGCTGGCCGAAGGCGGCTTCAAGGTCAGCGCCCGGCTGAACACGCTGCTCAAGAGTGAACAGCACCTCAAGAAAGACCCGGTGGCTGCCGCGTATTTCTACAACGCCCAGGGCGAAGCCTGGCCAGTGGGCTACACGCTGAAGAACCCCGAACTGGCGCAGGTGCTGCGCAAGATTGCAGCACAGGGCTCCAGGGGGCTGCTGGAGGGCGACGTGGCCCAGGCCATCGTGGACAAGGTGCAAAAGCACCCGGCCAACCCCGGCCAGCTCAGCCTGGCGGACCTGGCCGGCTACCAGCCCAAAAAGCGCGCGCCCATCTGCCATGACTACAAGGCACAGGGCAAGGACTTCCGCATCTGCGGCTTTCCGCCGCCCAGCTCTGGTGCCATCGCCGTCGGGCAGATCCTGGGCATCCTGAACCATGCCTACGCTGGCGCCATTCCGCTGGAGAACGGCCTGCCAGGCGCCAACTGGCTGCACCTGTACACCGAGGCTTCCCGCCTGGCCTTTGCCGACCGTGCGCAGTACCTGGGCGACCCCGACTTCGTGCAGCCACCCGGCGGCAGCTGGATGAGCCTGCTGGACGACAAATACCTGGCCGAACGCGCCCGCCTGATCGGCCCGCAGAGCATGAAGACCGCCACGCCCGGCAATCCCGGCGCCGTGCGCACCAGCCACGCGCCCATGCCCGACCAGCCCGAATACGGCACCAGCCACATCAGCATCGTGGACGCCCATGGCAATGCGCTGGCCATGACCACCACGATTGAAGACGTGTTTGGCGCGCGCCAAATGGTCAAGGGCTTCCTGCTGAACAACGAGCTGACCGACTTCAGCTTCGCGCCCGCCGACGCGCAGGGCAAGCCCATTGCCAACCGCGTGCAGGCGGGCAAGCGCCCGCGTTCGTCCATGGCGCCCACGCTGGTGTTTGACAAGGCCACCGGCCAGCTCGTCATGAGCGGCGGCAGCCCTGGCGGCGCGCTGATCATCCACTTCACGGCCAAGACGCTGTATGGCGTGCTCAACTGGGGCATGACGCCGCAGCAGGCCATCAACCTGCCGAACTTCGCATCGCTCAATGGCCCCAGCATCCTGGAAGAAAAGCGCTTCCCGCCCGCCACGGTGGAAGCGCTGCGCGCACGCGGCGCCGAGGTGCGCGAACAGGCCATGACCAGCGGCCTGCAGGCCATCACCAAGGGCAACGCCCATGGCACACCGGTGTGGCTGGGCGGCGCCGACCCGCGCCGCGAAGGCATCGTGATGGGGGACTGACCGCTCGTTCTGCAGTGCAGAGTTCGACGCCATGGTTAGTCCCCATGGCAGGGGCGCCTGAACACTTTAGATTGGCATGGTGGCGGCCGCGTCGTTGCGGTCGCCGAACCCAACCCAGGAGTTCAACATGCCCGTCGTCCACCAGCCTCGCCGCCGCTTCGTCCAGTCCGCGCTTGCCGCATCTGCGGCCATTGCCATGCCGGCGCTGGCCCAGGCGCCGGCCTTCCCGGCCAAGCCCATCCGCCTGATCTGCCCCTGGCCCGCCGGCGGCTCCACCGACGCCGTGATGCGCGCGCTGGCTGAAAGCGCCGGCAAGGCGCTGGGCGGGCAGGTGGTGGTGGACAACAAGGCTGGCGCCAGCGGCATGCTGGGCCCCAACGAGCTGGTCAACGCCGCGCCCGACGGCTACACGCTGTCGCAGATCACCATCGGCGTGGCCCGCCTGCCGCACATGCAGAAGATGCAGTTCGACCCGCTCAAGGACTTCACCTACATCGCCTGCCTGACCGGCTATACCTTTGGCATCGTGGTGCGCGCCGACTCCCCCATCAAGTCCATCAAGGACCTGGTGGACTATGCCAAGGCCAACCCCGGCAAATTCACCTACGGCTCCACCGGCAACGGCACCACGCCCCATCTGGCGGTGGAGGAGTTCTGCATGAAGGCCGGCATCAAGCTGCAGCACATCCCGTTCAAGGGCAGCGCCGATGGCATGCAGGCCGTGCTGGGTGGCCACGTCATGTCGCACAGCGACGCCACCGGCTGGGGCCCGCACGTGGACGCGGGCACCTGCCGCCTGCTGGCCACCTACGGCTCCAAACGCACCAAGCGCTGGCCCAATGTGCCCACGCTGCAGGAACTGGGCTATGAAACACTGGCCGATTCGCCTTTCGGCATCGGTGGACCCAAAGGCATGCCCGCAGCCCTGACGAGCCGGCTGCATGACGCTTTCAAAAAGACGCTGGAAGACCCGGCCGTGCTGGCCAGCTTTGACAAGTACGACCAGTCGGTGATCTACATGAACACCGCGGACTACACGAAGTTCATTGCCGAGACCTACGTCAAGGAAAAGACCATCATCGAAAAGCTCGGGCTGGCGATGAAGACCTGACCTGCCCGCCCTACACGTCAATCGCCGCGGCCGAGCCCGCCTGCTTGCGCAGCTCGAATTTCTGGATCTTGCCCGTGCTGGTCTTGGGCAGCTCGCCAAACACCACCGCGCGCGGCACCTTGAAGCCGGCCAGGTGCTTCTTGCAGTGCGCCACGATGGCATCAGCCGTGGTGGTGGCGCCGGCCTTCAGCTCCACAAACGCGCAGGGCGTCTCACCCCACTTTGCATCGGGCTTGGCCACCACGGCGGCGGCCAGCACGTCAGGGTGGCGGTACAGCACGTCCTCCACCTCGATGGACGAAATGTTCTCGCCGCCCGAAATGATCACGTCCTTGCTGCGGTCCTTGATCTTGATGTAGCCGTCGGGATACTGAACGGCCAGGTCGCCGGTATGGAACCAGCCACCTTCAAACGCCTCCTGCGTGGCTGCGGGGTTCTTCAGGTAGCCCTTCATCGTGATGTTGCCCCGGAACATGATCTCGCCCATGGTTTCGCCGTCCCAGGGCACGGGCTTCATGGTCTGCGGGTCCATCACCTGCGCGCCCTGCTGCAGGTGGTAGCGCACACCCTGGCGCGCGTTCAGCCGGGCGCGCTCGCCAATGTCCAGCGCATCCCACTCAGCATGTTGGGCACAGACAGTCGCCGGGCCATACACCTCGGTCAGGCCGTACACATGGGTCAGGTCAAAGCCCAGTGTTTCCATGCCCTCGATCATCGACGCGGGCGGCGCCGCGCCCGCCACCATGGCCTTCACGCCGCCCTGGGGCAGGCCCTGCAGCTGCGCCCGCAGCGCCTCCGGCGCATTGACCAGCATGCCGTGCACGATGGGCGCGCCGCAGTAGTGCGTGACGCCGTGCGTGCGGATGGCATCCACCATGGCCTGTGCCTCCACGCGGCGCAGGCACACGTTCACGCCCGCGCGCGCGGCCACTGTCCAGGGGAAGCACCAGCCGTTGCAATGGAACATGGGCAGCGTCCACAGGTAAACCGCGTGCTTGGGCATGTCCCATTCCAGGATGTTGGAGATGGCGTTGATGGCCGCGCCCCGGTGGTGATAGACCACGCCCTTGGGGTTGCCGGTGGTGCCGCTGGTGTAGTTCAGCGCAATCGCGTCCCATTCGTCGGCGGGCGGCTGCCAGGCAAAGGCAGCGTCGCCACCGGCCACAAAGGCGTCGTAAGTCACCGTGCCGATGCGCTGCGCGGACCCTGTGTACACCGCGTCTTCCACGTCGATGACCAGCAGCGGCGTGGTGGCCTTGCGCAGGCCGATGGCCTTTTGCATGACGGGCGCGAACTCCGGGTCCACGATCACCGCCCTGGCTTCGCCGTGGTCCAGCATGAAGGCCACGGTCTCGGCGTCCAGCCGCGTGTTCAGCGCATTCAGCACCGCACCCGCCATGGGAATGCCAAAGTGCGCCTCCACCATCGGCGGCGTGTTGGGCAGCATGACGGCCACGGTGTCGCCCTTGCCCACGCCCGCGGTGCGCAGGGCGCTGGCCAGCTGGCGGCAGCGTGCATACACCTCGCCCCAGCTGCGCCGCAGCCCGCCGTGAACAACAGCCAGCCGCTGGGGATACACCTCGGCCGTGCGTTCGATGAACGAGAGCGGCGAGATCGGCGCGAAGTTGGCCTCGGTGCGCGGCAGGTCCTGGCTGAAGATGTCCGGCATGTTTGTCTCCGATGTTTTTGGTGCCGGTAGGGTACTGCCGAACCCGCATCAATGGGGTTAGGTAAGAATACGCAACCGTATTCCCACCTATGGCCATCCCCCAGACCTTCATCCAGGAGCTGCTCGCACGCGCTGACGTCGTCGAGATCGTCGGCCGCTATGTGCAGCTCAAGAAGGGCGGCGCCAATTACATGGGGCTGTGCCCCTTCCATGGCGAAAAGTCGCCCAGCTTCAGCGTGAGCCCCACCAAGCAGTTCTATCACTGCTTTGGCTGCGGCAAGAACGGCAACGCCATCGGCTTCCTGATGGACCACGCGGGCATGACCTTCATCGAGGCCGTGAAGGACCTGGCCCAGCAATACGGCATGCAAGTGCCCGAGGATGACGCCAGCCCGCAGGACCGCGAACGCGCCGCCAAGCAGCGCGAAAAGCAGGCCACGCTGACCGATGTGCTGGAAAAGGCGGGCGAGGCCTACCGCAAGCACCTGAAAGCATCGCCGCGCGCCATCGGCTACCTCAAGGGCCGCGGCCTGTCGGGTGAAATTGCCAGGCAGTTTGGCCTGGGCTACGCGCCCGAAGGCTGGCGCAGCCTGGCCAGCGTGTTTGCCAACTACGACGACCCGCTGCTGGCTGAAAGTGGCCTGGTGATCGTGAATGAAGACGAAGACTCGGGCGAGAGCAAGCGGTATGACCGCTTTCGCGACCGCGTGATGTTCCCCATCCGCAACGTCAAGGGCGAATGCATTGGCTTTGGCGGGCGGGTGCTGGGCGATGAAAAACCCAAGTACCTCAATTCCCCCGAAACGCCGGTGTTCAGCAAGGGGCGCGAGCTGTACGGCCTGTTTGAGGCCCGGCAGTCCCTGCGTGAGCAGGGCTATGTGCTGGTGACCGAAGGCTACATGGACGTGGTAGCCCTGGCCCAGCTGGGCTTTCCGAACGCGGTGGCAACGCTGGGCACCGCCTGCACGCCGGATCATGTGCAAAAGCTGTTTCGCTTCACCGATTCGGTGGTGTTCAGCTTTGACGGCGACGCCGCCGGGCGGCGCGCTGCGCGCAAGGCGCTGGACGGCGCCCTGCCCTATGCCACCGACGTGCGCTCGGTGAAATTCCTGTTCCTGCCGGCTGAACATGACCCGGACAGCTACATCCGCGAATTTGGCAAGGACGCCTTTGCCAAGTACGTCAGCGCAGCCACGCCGTTGTCGCTGTTCCTGATCGAGGCCGCGGCTGAAGGCTGCGACCTGGACAGCGCCGAGGGCCGCGCGCACTTTTCAGCCAACGCGCGTCCCTTGTGGGCGTTGTTGCCCGAAGGCGCGCTCAAGCGCCAGCTGCTGGGCGAGATTGCAGAGCGCGTGCAGCTGGAAGCGCGCGAGCTGGCCGACCTGTGGAGCCATGCGGGCAGCAGCCCTGGCCGCTATCAAAAAGAGAGCGCTCCACGCAAGACAGAGGAAGGTTACCGGCCCCGGCCCGCAGCCCGGCAACCCGCGCGCCGGCTGCCCGGCCGCGCGGCGCCAGTCAGCCGGGCCGACCATGCAGCGCGCTTGTTGCTGGCCGACGCCGTGGCCTGGGAGAACCTGCCGCATGAGATGCACGCCATGCTGTGCGAGCTGGCCGAGCCGCACGGCCCCCTGTTTGCGTGGCTGGACAGCCAGCTGCATGAACACGGCCCCCTGCCCTGGGGCGCGCTGCGCGAGGCCTTGCGTGGCCACGACAGCGAGGCACTGGCGCTGAAGCTGATGGCCGGCGCCCAGGACATGGCGCCAGCGGGCGCCGAGTCGGATGCGGAACTGCGCGACCTGCTCAGCCGCATGCTGATGGAGCGGCTCAAGCGCCAGGAGACCGAAGCCATCGAGTCCGCAGCCACCGACCCACAGGCCCTGGAACGCTACCGTGCCCTGCAGGCGCGGCGCCTGGAACTGGAAGCCACGCTCGCGCGGACCGAGGCGCGGACTTGAAATTTGCAACCAACGGTATAATGTAGGGTTTGCTATCGGCAAGAGCGACAGCAGCACCTCCGGACCCGGCCAACCGATGCCACAGCGCACGACTCGCCCACCTACCGCAAGGACTGCACACCAAATGTTCGCCCACACATCTTGCCCCTGGGGTCCAGCCGGGTTGCCCATCGTGGCCCTACCCGCCTGAGGTCCTGTCACCCGCGCCGGGATTTGTGGCGCATTGTGTTTCTGTGTCTCTTTTTGATGTCCTGAGGTCGCTCATGCCCGTTCAAAAGCCGAAGAAGCCCGTTGCATCCGCAAAGCCCGCCGTGAAGCCCACGCCCAAACCGGCAGCCAAGGCAGCGCCAAAAGCTGCTCCCAAAGCCGCCGCCAAGCCCGCAACGAAAGCCAAGCCCGTGCCCGCATCGAAGTCCACCGCCAAACCCGCCGCCACCGAAGAAGTCGTGAAGAAAAAGCCCGGCCGCCCGCCCAAGGCGCAAACCGCTGAATCAAGCACGCCGCCCAAGACCGGCGCCAAGCGCGGGCGCAAGCCCAAGAACGCCGCCGAGTCCAAGCCCGGCGAGGACATGGACCTGACCGACATTGAAGACGATCTGGCCGGCGAACCGGTGCCGGAGACGACCGAAAAGGTCAAACCGCTGCGCATGAAGATCAGCAAGGCCAAGGAACGCGCCTTGATGAAGGAATTTGGCCTGGACGAAACCGTCCTGTCCGAAGAAGACATGGCCAAGCGCCGCCAGCGCCTGAAGACCCTGATCACGCTGGGCAAGACCCGCGGCTACCTGACGCAAGGCGAAATCTCCGACCACCTGCCCGACAAGCTGGTGGACGCCGAGACCATGGAAGTCGTGGTCACCATGCTGAACGACCTGGGCGTGGCGGTGTACGAGCAGACACCCGACGCCGAGATGCTGCTGCTGAACAACACGGCCCCCACCGCCGCCACGGTGGAAGAAGCCGAGGAAGAAGCCGAAGCCGCCCTGTCCACCGTGGACAGCGAATTCGGCCGCACCACCGACCCGGTGCGCATGTACATGCGGGAAATGGGCACGGTCGAACTGCTGACCCGCGAAGGCGAAATTGAAATCGCCAAGCGCATTGAAGGCGGTCTGATGGCCATGATGGAGGCCATCAGCGCCTCGCCCGCCACCATCGCCGAAATCCTGCGCCTGGCTGCCGAGATCCGCGAGGGCAAGGTCGTCATCTCCACCGTGGTGGACGGTTTCTCCAACCCCAACGAAGCCGACGACTTCGTGGCCGAGGAAGACTTTGACGAATACGACGAAGCCGACGACGACGACGGCAACGGCGGCTCCAAGGCACTGACCAAGAAGCTCGAAGAGCTCAAGACCCAGGCGCTGGAACGCTTTGACCGCATTGCCCAGCTGTTCGAGAAGGTCCACAAGATCTACGACAAGGAAGGCTACGGCACCCCGGCCTACAACAAGGCCCAGCAGTCCCTGTCCGAGGAGCTGATGACCATCCGCTTCACGGCCAAGACCATCGAGAAGCTGTGCGACATGGTGCGCGGCCAGGTGGACGACGTGCGCAAGAAAGAGCGCGAGCTGCGTCGCATCATCGTGGACAAGTGCGGCATGCCGCAGGACGTGTTCATCAAGGACTTCCCGCCCAACCTGCTGAACCTCAAGTGGGTGGAAAAGCAAGCCGCCGCCGGCAAGCCCTGGTCGGTCATCATGGCGCGCAACATCCCGCCCATCCAGGAATTGCAGCAAAAGCTGATGGACCTGCAATCGCGCGTGGTGGTGCCGCTGAGCGAGCTGAAGGACATCAACAAGCGCATGAACAATGGCGAAGCGTCGTCGCGTGACGCCAAGAAGGAAATGATCGAGGCCAACCTGCGCCTGGTGATTTCCATCGCCAAGAAATACACCAACCGCGGCCTGCAGTTCCTGGACCTGATCCAGGAGGGCAACATCGGCCTGATGAAAGCGGTGGACAAGTTCGAATACCGCCGCGGCTACAAGTTCTCGACCTACGCCACCTGGTGGATCCGCCAGGCCATCACCCGCTCGATCGCGGACCAGGCGCGCACCATCCGCATCCCGGTGCACATGATCGAGACCATCAACAAGATGAACCGCATCAGCCGCCAGCACCTGCAGGAGTTCGGCTTTGAGCCTGACGCCGGCATCCTGGCCGCCAAGATGGAAATCCCCGAGGACAAGATCCGCAAGATCATGAAGATCGCCAAGGAGCCGATCTCCATGGAAACGCCGATCGGTGACGACGACGACTCCCACCTGGGCGACTTCATCGAAGACCAGGCCAACACCGCGCCGATCGAAGCCGCCATGCAGGCCGGCCTGCGCGACGTGGTCAAGGACATCCTGGACAGCCTGACCCCGCGCGAAGCCAAGGTACTGCGCATGCGCTTCGGCATCGAGATGTCCACCGACCACACGCTGGAAGAAGTGGGCAAGCAGTTTGACGTGACGCGCGAGCGCATCCGCCAGATCGAGGCCAAGGCCCTGCGCAAGCTCAAGCACCCCAGCCGCAGCGACAAGCTGCGCAGCTTCATCGACACGCTGTAATCAGCAGCGGATGCAAGCCAGACGGCGCCTTCGGGCGCCGTTTTTCATGCAGGACCGTGCAGGGCGCCTCACGGCGCCAGCAAACCCACCTTCTTGATGAACGCGTCCAGCGGCACCGACCACATGCGCCCGCCGTGCAGCAGCAGCTGGTGGCCGTCCCGGTTCACCAGCGTGCCGGTCATGACGAAGGTGCTGTCGCTGCCGCCTGCTGCATAAGCCTCATGCCAGGCGCGGGGCATGTCGGCGCCCCAGTACTGGTCGTTGGCGGCGTACAGCCACAGGCTGGGGCCGCGCGCCTGGCCGCCGAATTCGCGGAAGGTGCGTGTGAGGTTGTCGGGCTTGCAGCTTTTGGCCGGCGAGACCTCGGGATAGCCGCCGGAGCCGCCCGCGAAATTGACGGTGCCCACCACGCCCGGCAGGTTGAGCGCGGCGGTGGCCACCGTGGTCAGCCCGCCGACCGACTGGCCCTGGATCAGGATGCGGTCCGGGCGCACCCAGGGTTGCTTCTGCGCCCATTCGTAGGTGGCCACCACGGTGCGGCGCGCATTGACGGCCACGCGGGTGAAGTCGGGCTCGGTGGTGCAGGTGGCGCCCTTCCAGCGGGTGCCGGAATGCTCCACATCGTCACCCCCGGTTTCACCATAGCCCGGCCGCACTGGCGCCACCACGGCCACGCCCTTGCGCAGCCAGTAATTGCCATGGCCCACGGGCACGGGGTATTGGAGTTTGGCCCGGTCTTCCGGCGCGCCGGCGCGGCCGTGCGAATGGATGACCAGCGGGAACGGCCCCTCGCCCTCGGGCTTGTAGATATGCGCCACCACGTCGGTGCGCTTGCCGTTGATGACCAGCGGCAGCACGGTGATCTCAGGCTCCGCGCGCTGCGCCATGGCCAGCGCGCTGCAGACCATCAACAGCAACATCAACACGGGGCGGACAAGGGCGAGCATGGGACTCCTGGGGTGCCGTGGGACTATAGCAATGCCGCTTAACATCGCCGGGTGACCCATTCCCCCGAAAGCGCGGCCAACCGCCGCGGTATCGCCGCCATGTCGCTGGCCATGGCCAGCTTTGTGACCAACGACGCGCTGGTCAAGTACGTGAGCCAGACGCTGCCCACGGCCCAGCTCATCTTTATCCGCGCCGTGTTTGCGGCGTTGCTGCTGCTGGTGGTGGCGCGTGCCATGGGCGCGCTGAACGGCGCGGGCCTGCGTGCCATGGCCCAGAGGCGCGTGCTGCTGCGCTCCGGGCTGGACGCGCTGGGCACCTTCACCTACCTCACATCGCTGTTCCACCTGCCCATTGGCAATGCCACGGCCATCAACATGGCCACGCCGCTGTTCATCACGCTGTTTGCCGTGATCGCGTTCAGGGAACGCGTGGGCGCCGGGCGCTGGCTGGCGGTGGCTGCGGGTTTTGCGGGCGTGCTGCTGGTCGTGCAGCCCAGCGCGGCGGGCTTCAACGCCTATGCGCTGCTGTGCCTGGTGGGCACGTTGTTCCATGCCGCGCGCGACCTGGGCACGCGCACCATCGCGCCCAGCACGCCGTCCATCCTGATCACGCTGGCCACAGCGCTGGCCGTGCTGGCCATGGCCGCGGTGCTGACCGCGCTGCAGGGCTGGCAGACGCCCACCGCGCAACAACTGCTGTTGCTGGCGGCGGCGGCCGTATTCCTGAGCGCGGGCTACTTTCTGGTCATCACCGGCATGCGCGCGGGTGAGATGAGCGTGATCGCGCCCTTTCGCTACACCGGGCTGCTGTTTGCGCTGGTGCTGGGCTGGCTGGTGTGGGGCGACGTGCCCAACGCACTGGCCTGGGCCGGCATCGCCATGCTGGTGGGCGCAGGGTTGTTTGTGCTGCGGCGCGCGCGGAACTCATGACGCGCGGAACAGTCACACCGGCTGACGCCTGCCACCTGTGATGCAGGAAACTGAACGGAGGAATTGAACCATGATGATCGCCATCTGGGCCGTGGGCCTGATCCTGCTGGCCGTGTGGAGCGGCCTGATGTGGGCCACGCATGCCCTGTGGAGCCTGGTGACGGCCGCGCCGTGGGCAGAAACGGTGGAAAAAGCCCGCACCCTGCCCTTGCCCGAGGTACTGGCGCCGTGGTTCGGCCCGGCCTGGCGTGAATGGGTGGATTCCATGGCGCCGTTCATGCAATGGGCGGCCGGCCTGCTGCAGGGATCGGGTGAATTTCTGGTCGGGCTGGTGCCCATCGCCCTCTGGGTGGTGTGGGGCCTGGGCGCGGCGTCACTTGTGGCGCTGACGCTGGCAGCCGCCGGCGGGGTGCTGTTCTTCCGCCGGCGCCAGCTGCGCATGGCCTGAGCGTGCAGCGGCTTCAGCTGCCGTAGAAAACCGCTCTTCGGTCACCTTGCCGTCCTGTACGGTGTAGACACCCATCTCGTCCATGCCCAGGCGCTCGCCGCCCTTGGTTGCGGCCTTCCACCCGGGCGCCCTCGCCTTGCATGGCCTCGACCGACACGACGGTGTCGGCCCAGAACTGCTGGCCAGCTTCGTCAAACCGGCCAGCCTTGCACAGTGCGGTGAAGGCATTGGCAACTTCCTGCGTGTTCATGGGGAATCTCCTTGGGTTGATGGAGCAGCCAGCGTAGGCGGGTTGAAGGTCAGCTGTGTGTCAGCAGCCTACACGGGCAACAGCACCTGGACCTCCAGCCCCCCACCCTCGGCATTGCCCACCCTGAACACCCCCCCATGCGCCTGCGCCACCAGCCGGCACAGGTACAGGCCCAGGCCCACGCCGCCGGTGGCGCGTTCGCGTGAGGTGTCGGGGCGGTAGAAGGGCTCGGCCAGGTGGGGTAGCGCGTCGGCGGGCACGCCGGGCCCGTGGTCACGCACCGTGAAGGCCACCCCCTGCCCTTGCAACGCCACCCGCAAAACCGGCGGCTGCGGGGCGCCCGCGCTGTGGCGCAGCGCGTTGTCCAGCAGGTTGCGCAGCAGCAGGCGCATGCGGGTGCGGTCCAGGTTCAGCGTGGGCAGGCCATCGGCCAGCTCCAGCTGCACGGCGGCGCCAGGGTGGCTTTGCGCCAGCGCATCCACCACCTCGCGTGCCAGCGCGGCGGGGTCGGTGGGCTCGCGATGCAGCGCGCTGTGGCCGGCGCCCAGGCGTTCGCTTTCCAGCAGGTCATTCACCAGGCTGGCCATTTCCTGCAGGTCGCGCAGCAGCGCGCTGCGCCGCGCGCCGGTGTCGCCGTCCTCCACCAGCAGTTCGGTGTTCAGCCGCGCACGGGTGATGGGGCTGCGCAGCTCGTGGCTGATGGCCAGCAGCAGCGTGCGCTTGGCCTCCAGCATCTGGTGGATGCTCGCGGCCATGGCGTTCACGTCGGTGGCCAGGTCACCCAGCTCGTCACGGCGGCGCACGGCTATGGGCTGCGCAAAGTCGCCCGTGCCAAAGCGCCGCGCCCCCGCGCCAATGTCGTCCAGCGGGCGCAGCAGCCGGCGCACATAGGCATAGGCCAGCGCAGTCAGCAGCAGCAGCGTGGTCAGCGTCGCCCAGCCAATGAAGCGCGGGCGATCACGCCAGGGCTTGATGCTCAGGCCAAAGTCGATGCGGTGTCCGTCGGCGGTGGTGCGGGTCAGCAGCCGCTCGTCGCCAGGGTCGGGCGGGTCGTCCATCCACCGGTCGCGGCGGTGGCGATGCGCGTCATCGTCATCAGGGTGGCTGCGCCAGTTGACCTGCGGGCCGCTGATGCGCACCGTGACCGGCAGGCGCTGCGTGATGGCCTGGGCGCGGTCCACGCTGGGCGGGCTGCCAATCTCGGCGGCCACGCGATCCACATAGTCCACCAGCAGCGGGCGGGCCGCGTCGCGCCAGCCCGTGCCCAGCGCCTTTTGCATGCCAAACAGGAAGGCGCCGCTCATGGCCAGCGCCAGCAGGATGAACAGCACCACCAGGCGCCAGCGCAATGAATGGCGCAGGCGCTGATGCCAGTTGATCTGGCCGGCCTGCGTCATGGCGGCGGCCTGAGGGCCAGCGCATAGCCCGCGTTGCGCAAGGTCTTGATGGCGTCCAGCGGCTCCAGCTTCTTGCGCAGGCGGCTCACCACGATGTCCACCGCGCGGGTGTACAGCTCGGCCTCGCGGCCACGCAGGTGGTTCAGGATGTCGTCGCGGGTGAAGACCTTGCCTGGCTCGCGGGCCAGCAACAGCAGCAGGTCAAATTCGGTGCTGGTCAGCTCCAGTGGCTCGCCCTGCCTGAAGGCTGCGCGGGTGGTGGGGTCGATCAGCAGGCCGTCAAACTGCAGCGTGCCGCTTGTACCTGTGGGCTTTTTCCGGCGCAGCACGGTCTGGATGCGCGCGACCAGCTCGCGCGGCTCGAACGGCTTGGGCAGGTAGTCGTCCGCGCCCAGCTCCAGCCCCACCACGCGGTCCATCACATCACCGCGGGCGGTCAGCATCACGATGGGAATGTCGCTCTCCTTGCGGATGGTGCGGCACAGCTCGAAGCCGTCCATCTCGGGCAGCATCACGTCCAGGATGGCGGCGTCAAAACCGCCGCGCCGCTGCTCCTGGCGCATCAGCGCCAGGCCGGCGCTGGGCCGCAGCGCTTGCACCAGCTGCATTTCATAGCGCGCGAAATACGTGGCCAGCGGCTCCCCCAGCCCGGCATCGTCGTCAATCAGCAGGATGCGTTGCATGCGGCTGATTGTGGCGTACGACAGGTTTGGCCGCCGGGCCGCCCCAAGGCCAAACGCGGCCCCCTCGGGGGGCAGGGAGCTACACGCAGTGAGCGACCGTGGGGGCTCATCCTCGGCGCCAGCCGCCGCGGCTTTGCATGAACTCGCGCACCTTGGTCTGCTGCGCGGGCGTCAGGCTGTCATAGAAGTCGCCAGCTGCGGTAATCACTTCAGGGCTCTTACCGGTGATGGCGGTGGTCTTTTCGGTCACCAGCGCCTGGGCGCGGGCACGGTCGAATTTGTCACCGGCGACCAGGGCTTCCACCTCGGCGCGCGGGTTGGCGGCCTTGCCCTGCAGCGCAGCGCGCTGGGCCTGCAGCTTGTCGGCCAGCACGCCCAGCTTGGCTTTCTGGTCGGCGTTCAATTCCAGCTTGTCGCTCACGCGGTCCACCATCTTGGTGCGGAATTTCGCCTGGTCCTCGGCCGAGGCGTGCATGCCGTGATGGCCGACACGATGGCCGCAGGCGGTGATTCCGCCCAGAACAATGGTGGCGCCGAACAGGCCGTACAGGGTGCGTTTGATCCAGGGTCGCATAACAGAGTCCTTTCAAAGGGGTTGTTGATGCCCTCGATGGTGCCGGCGCAACACCTGCGGGTCATCGCAGCACGGTTTCGCTTTATTTCAGTTTGTTTCGGCGCTTAGACTGGCTGTACGGAGAACAACAAATGCGAAGCCTGTTCCGAGCGGGGGTCATGGCCCTGCTGCTGGTGGGGGCCGCCGGCGGCGCCCTGGCGCAAAGCCCGGTGGATGTGGGGCCGTCCGCCGACGTGGACATCACCGCCCGCACCGAATGGTGGATCGACCCCACCGGCACGCTGGACGCCGCCCAGGTGGCGGCGCAGGCGGCCACGCTGCCCTGGCAGCCGTCGCGCGCCACCCAAAGCCATGCGCTGGGCACCGGCGCGCTGTGGCAGCGCTTCACGCTCGGGCCGCTGCCGCCGGGCTCGCGCTGGTACCTGCAGGTCAGCTTTCACGGCATTGATACGGCCAGCCTCTACCACCAGGGCCCGGACGGCCCATGGACGGGCCTGCACGCGGGTGACCACCGGCCCGTGGCGCAATGGCCCATCCGTGACCGTATCCCGGTGTTTGAGGTGGCCACGCCCGACGGCGCGCGCGCCTATCTGCTGCGCATGACCAACCAGCCCATCCCGGTGGGCGCGCAGCTGCGCCTGATGCGCGAGGACACGCTGGGCCACTGGCGCAACACCAGCCTGCTGCTGCTGGGCGCGTACTTTGGCCTGGCGGTGCTGGTGATCTACCTGGGCGCGTTGAGCGCGCGGCAGTACGCCGACCGTGCCTTTGCGCTGTACTGCCTGTACGCCGCGTCCATGATGATGATCCAGCTGTGCTTCATGGGTGTCGGCGGCCTGTTTGTCTGGCCGCAATCGCCCTGGTGGAACAACGCCGCGCCGTATGTGTTTGCCATGCTGTCGTGCGCCACCGGCACGCTGCTGGTGCGCGAGGTCTGCGGCACGCGCCGGCTGTCGGCGCCGCTGGATCATTTTGTGCTGGCCTGGGCGGCGTTTGGCGTGGTCTGGGCCGTGGCCTACACAGCCTGGCCCGCGCCCTGGAGCTTTGCCGTGCTCACGCTGTACCAGGTGGCCACGCTGGTGCTGGTGCTGGCCGTATGCGTGTGGAGCCACCGCCACGGCGAGCGCTGGGCGCTGTGGATGGCGGTGGGCTTTCTGCCGGTGATCGCCACCGCGCCCTTTCCCACGCTGCGCAACTGGGGCGTGCTGAGCGCGAGCTTCCTCACGCAATATTCGCTGGCCATCGGCGCGGCGCTGGAGATCCCCTTGCAGCTGTGGGTGCTGGGCCGGCGCGCGCGGGAGCTCAGCGAATCACGCGTGCGCGCCCGCGCCATGGACACGCGCGACCCCTTGACCGGCCTGCCCGTGCCCGAGGTGCTGACCTTCCGCCTGCGCGATGCGCTGCGCCGCGCGCGCCGCACCCGGCTGGGCTGCGCCGTGCTGGCGGTGGACCTGTCCAACCACGCCGACATCCTGGCAGCGCATGGCCGCGAGGCTGCCGACCGCGCGCTGGTGCTGGCCGCCGCCCGGCTGATGGGCGTGGCGCGCGACGTGGACACCGTGGCACGCACCGGCGCCAGCCAGTTTGTGATGCTGCTGGAGGGGCCGGTCAAGCCGGCGGAAATGGTGGCCCTGGCTACCCAGGCGCTGGCGGGCGGCCTGCGCCCCTCACCGCGCCTGCCGCCGGGCGTGACGCTGCGCTTTCACATCGCCACCGTACTGGCGCCGGACCCCAAGCTGCCCGAAAGCCATGACGCCGATGCCTGCCTGAGCTGGCTGGCCGACACGCTGGCCGCTCTGCCGCCGGATGCGCGCAAGACCATCGTCCACCTGAACTACTGACGCGCGCTCAGGCGAAGTTCTCGTTCAGGCGAAGTTCTCGGTATCCACCTCGCTCGTGGCCTGCGCGTCATAGCGCGGGCCCGACACCGTCTGCTGGTTGATCAGCCCATCCACCTGCGCCAGCACCTGCGGGCTGAGCGCGATGCGCGCCGCCGCGATGTTGTCACGCATGTGCGATTCATTCGTGGTGCCTGGGATGGGAATGATGTGCGGCGCCTTGTGCAGCAGCCAGGCCAGGGCCAGCTGCGCGGGCGTGCAGCCCATTTCGCTGGCCAGCGCCGTGTAGCCCTTGAGCAGCGCCAGGTTGGCCGGGTAGTGCTCGGGCTTGAAGCGCGGCATGGCGCGGCGGATGTCGCCCGCGGGCAAGGCGCTCACGTCCGTCACCGTGCCACACAGGTAGCCGCGCGCCACGGGGCTGAAGGCCACAAAGGCCGTGCCCAGTTCGCGGCAGGCGTCCAGCACGGCAATCTCGGCATTGCGCGACCACAGTGAGTATTCGGTCTGCAGTGCGGCAATGGGGTGCACCGCATGCGCGCGACGCAGCGTGGCGGCAGACACCTCGCTCAGGCCAATGCTGCGCACCTGGCCGCGCTCGACCATGCGCGACATCTCGCCCACGCTGTCTTCAATCGGCACCTTCCTGTCCCAACGGTGCAGGTAATACAGGTCGATCACGTCCGTCTTCAGGCGGCGCAGGCTGTTCTCGCATTCACGGCGCAGCGTCTCGGGCCGCCCGTCGATCACGCGCGTCATCTTGCCGTCCACGGGGATGATGGCCATGCCGCATTTGCTGGCCAGCGTGAAGCGGCTGCGGTGCTTTGCCAGCACCGCGCCCACACGCTCTTCATTGCGGCCACCGCCATACAGCGTGGCCGTGTCAAAAAAGTCGTAGCCCGCGTCCAGCGCACCCAGCAGCACGCGCTCGCCCTGCTCCGCGCTGGCGGCCGGGCCATAGGCATGGTCCAGGTTCATGCAGCCCAGGCCGATGGGCTGGACCTTGAGTTCGCCGACCTTGCGTTGCATCACGACAGCTGCTGTTCGAGTTGATGCAGCACCTGGTAGCAAGGCAGTACCTTGGCCACGCTCGCATTGGGCTCACGCCCCTCCTTGATCGCGGCAAAGAACTCACGGTCCTGCAGCTCGATGCCGTTCATGCTCACGTCCACCTGGCTCACGTCGATCTTTTCGTCCTTGCCGTTGAACAGATCGTCATAGCGCGCGATGTAGGTGGCCGTGTCGCCGATGTAGCGGAAGAAGGTGCCCAGCGGGCCGTCGTTGTTGAAGCTCAAACTGAGCGTGCAGATCGCGCCGTTGGCCGCCTGCAGCTGGATGCTCATGTCCATGGCAATGCCCAGCGTGGGGTGGATCGGACCCTGGATGGCGTTGGCCTTCACGATGGGGCTGCCGCACTGGTAGGCAAACAGGTCCACCGTGTGCGCGGCGTGGTGCCACAGCAGGTGGTCCGTCCAGCTGCGCGGCTGGCCCAGCGCGTTCATGTTGGTACGGCGGAAGAAGTACGTCTGCACGTCCATCTGCTGGATGTTGAACTCACCCGCCTTGATCTTTTTGTGCACGTACTGGTGGCTGGGGTTGAAGCGGCGGGTGTGGCCGCACATGGCCACCAGGCCGCTGGCTTTGGCCCTGGCCACCACTTCCTCGCCGTCCTTGAGCACGTCGCACAGCGGGATTTCCACCTGTACATGTTTGCCCGCGGCCAGGCAGGCCAGGGTCTGCGACGCATGCATCTGCGTGGGTGTGCACAGGATCACGGCGTCCACTTCTTTCAGCGCCAGGCTCTCGGCCAGGTCGGTGGTCACGTGGCCTATGCCGTATTTGGCGGCCACTTCTTTGGTTTTGTCCAGCTCGCGGCCGATCACGCTCACGCATTCCACGCCGTCGATCAGCTTGATGGCGTCCAGGTGCTTGGTGCCGAAGGCGCCGGCGCCTGCCAGGGCTACTTTGATGGTCATGGTTCAGTTCTCCAGAATCAGGTGGCCTACCGCCGTATTCGAGGCAGGCACATGGTAGAAGCGGTGCTTGACGGTGGGCTTGGGTCCACCGGCCAGATCGGCCATGGCACCGCGCGCGATCAGCCACATCACCAGCTCGATGCCCTCGCTGCCGGCCTCGCGCACATAGTCAATATGCGGCACGGCGGCCTGGCTTTCGGGGTCGTCAATCATGCGGTCCAGGAAGGCGTTGTCAAACTCGCGGTTGATCAGCCCCGCACGCGGCCCCTGCAGCTGGTGGCTCATGCCGCCCGTGCCCCAGATGTGCACATTCAGGTCCTGGTCAAAGCTTTCCACCGCACGGCGGATGGCCTTGCCCAGGTTCAGGCAGCGCCGGCCGCTGGGCACCGGGTACTGCACGACGTTGACCGCGAACGGGATCACCGGACAGGGCCATTCCTGCGGTTGGCCGCACATCAGGCTCAGCGGCACGGTCAGGCCGTGGTCCACGTCCATCTTGTTCACGATGGTCAGGTCAAAGTCCTGCTGGATCACGCTCTGGGCAATGTGCGATGCCAGCTCGGGGTGGCCCACCACCTTGGGCACCGGGCGCGGGCCCCAGCCTTCGTCAGCGGGCTGATATTCCGCCGCGGTGCCGATGGCGAAGGTCGGGATCATCTCCAGACTGAACGCCGTGGCATGGTCGTTGAACACCAGGAAGATGACGTCGGGTTTGTTGTCCTTCATCCATTGCTTGGAGAAGTCGTAACCCTGGAACACCGGCTGCCAGTAGGGCTCGCCGGTCTTGCCCAGGTCCAGCGCCGCGCCAATGGCGGGCACGTGCGATGTGAAAACGCTTGCGGTGATGCGGGCCATTATTTCCTCTCCCCCACGTAACGATTGCCTTCGATCGAGCGGCCGCCGCCAATCATCATGTTGCGGTATTCCTCTTCGCTCATGCCCGTCATGCTGCCGGCCATCTGCTGGAAGCTCTTGCCATCGGTCGCGCCGATCTTGGCCAGGAAGTAGATGTTGCCGCCCAGCGCAATGCAGCGGTTCAGGTCGCGCGCCAGCACGGCCTGTTTCTGATCTTCCGTCATGGCCCATTCATCCAGATAGGCGCGCTCATCGGCCTTGAAGCGCGTGCGGTTGTCGGCCTTCATCAGGCTCATGCAGAACTGGTTGAGCCAGTAGCCCTTGCGCGACTGCTCGGCGTCAAAAATCGTCGTGCCGGGCACGTCCAGGTAGGGTTTGTCGAGTGGCATGATTTCAGTCTCCCCAATAGAGGCGCGTCGGGTTGTCCACCAGCAGCTTGCGTTGCAGCTCGGGTGTTGCCGCGATGTGCGGAATGAAGTCCACCAGCAGCCCGTCATCCGGCATGTGGTCCTTCAGGTTCGGGTGCGGCCAGTCGGTGCCCCACAGCACGCGGTCGGGGAAGGCTTCCACCACCTGGCGGGCAAACGGGATCACGTCGCGGTAGGCATGGCGCTCACCGTCCAGGGCGCTGGGGCCGGTCACGCTCAGCCGCTCGGGGCAGCTCACCTTGCTCCACACGTTGCCGTGCTCGCGCATGAACTTCATGAACAGCGCAAACTCGGGGCCATCCACCGGCTTGGTCACGTCCGGGCGGCCCATGTGATCCACCACCACCGTGGTCGGCAGCGCGGTGAAGAAGTCCCACAGCTCGGGCAGGTCCACCGCCTCAAAATAAATCACCACATGCCAGCCCAGCGGCTTGATGCGGTTGGCAATCTCAATCAGCTCGTCCTTGGGCGTGAAGTCCACCAGCCGCTTGACGAAGTTGAAGCGCACGCCGCGCACGCCGGCCGTGTGCATGGCCTGCAGTTCATCGTCGGTCACGCTGCGCTTGACGGTGGCCACGCCACGGGCCTTGCCATTGGAGTGCTGCAGCGCATCCACCAGCGCCCGGTTGTCCGCGCCGTGGCAGGTGGCCTGCACGATCACGTTCTTGTCAAAACCCAGGTGGTCACGCAGCGCAAACAGCTGCGCCTTGCTGGCGTCGCACGGGGTGTACTTGCGCTCGGGCGCATAGGGGAATTCAGCGCCCGGGCCGAACACATGGCAATGCGCGTCCACGCTGCCGGGCGGCAACCGAAAGGCCGGCTTGCTGGGGCCGGTGTACCAGTCGAGCCAGCCAGGGGTTTTGGTGAAATCACCGCTTGTGGGTTTGCTCATGGCGGCTTTCAGTCGATGTAGCGCAAACCGGCTTTTTCCAGCGGCTCACGCATCTTGTACATGTCCAGCCCCAGGATGCCGCTGGCCAGCTTGTCGCGCTTTTCACCTTCATTGGCTTCGCGCGCGCGGGCCGCGTCCAGCGTCTTTTGCGCCATCGCCTTGGGCACCACCACCACGCCGTCATCGTCGGCCACCACGGCGTCGCCGGGGTTGACGATCATGCCCGCGCATACCACGGGGATGTTGACCGAGCCGATGGTCGCCTTGATCGTGCCCTTGCTGCTGATGGCCTTGCTCCACACCGGAAAGCCCATCTCGGTGAGCGTCTTCACGTCGCGCACGCCAGCGTCGATGACCAGCGCACGGGCGCCACGCGCCTTGAAGCTGGTGGCCAGCAGATCGCCAAAGTAGCCATCGGTGCACTCGGCGGTGATGGCGGCCACCACCACGTCACCGGGCTGGATCTGCTCGGCCACCACATGCATCATCCAGTTGTCGCCGGGGTGCAGCAGCACGGTCACCGCGGTGCCGCTGACCTGTGCGCCCGCATAGATGGGCCGCATGTACGGCTTCATCAGGCCCACACGGCCCATGGCTTCGTGGACCGTGGCCGATCCCAGGGCGGCCAGCCCATCCGCAGTGGCACGGTCGGTACGGGTGATGTTGCGGTAAACGACGCCTAGTTCATACATGGTCACAGCCCCTTTGATTTCAGTCGCGCATCCAGCCTCGAAAACACCCGCCGCGTATTGGCCTCGTAGATCTGGTGCTTGTCATCCGCACTCAGGATCTTCGACGCCTCGATGTAGCGCTTGGTGTCGTCGTAATAGTTGCCCGTGGTCGGGTCAATGCCGCGCACTGCGCCAATCATTTCAGAAGCAAACAAAACATTCTTGACCGGGATCACGGTATTGAGCAAATCAATGCCCGGCTGGTGGTACACGCAGGTGTCAAAGAAGATGTTGTTCAGCACATGGTCTTCCAGCAGCGGGCGCTTCATCTCCTGCGCCAGGCCGCGGAAACGGCCCCAGTGGTATGGCACCGCGCCGCCACCGTGCGGGATCAGGAACTTCAGCGTGGGGAAATCCTTGAACAGGTCGCCCTGGATGCACTGCATGAAGGCCGTGGTGTCGGCGTTCAGGTAATGCGCGCCCGTGGTGTGGAAGCAGGCGTTGCAGCTGGTGGACACATGGATCATGGCCGGCAGGTCGTACTCCACCATCTTTTCGTAGATGGGGTACCAGTGCCGGTCGGTCAGCGGCGGGCTGGTCCAGTGGCCGCCCGACGGGTCCGGGTTCAGGTTGATACCGACCGCGCCGTATTCCTTCACGCATTTTTCCAGCTCGGGGATGCAGGTAGCCGGGTCCACACCGGGCGACTGGGGCAGCATGGCCACGGGCACGAAGTGGTCGGGGAACAGCGTGGACACGCGAAAGCACAGCTCGTTGCAGATGGCAGCCCAGGTGCTGGACACGTTGAAATCGCCAATGTGGTGCGCCATGAAGCTCGCGCGCGGGCTGAACAGCGTGATGTCGCTGCCCCGCTCTTTCATCAGGCGCAGCTGGTTGGTCTCGATGGACTCGCGCAGCTCGTCGTCGCTGATCTTCAAGTCGGCTGCGCGCGGCATGGCCGATGGGTCCTTGATACCGGCGATCTGCGCGTTGCGCCAGTTCTCCAGCGCCTTGGGCGCCGTGGTGTAGTGGCCGTGGCAGTCGATGATGAGTGACATGTCTTCCTCTTGGGTCTTGATTTGAAAAGGTTCAGGCAGGCTCCATGCCCTGGCGCCGCTTGGCCGCCGCGGCATGCGGTGCGGCCATGAAATCCAGCATGGCACGCGCCGCGTCGGGGTGCCGTGCCGCGGCGGCAACGCCGCCCGAGAAGGTCGTGATGATCTGGATGGCCGCCGGCAGCGCGCCCACGATGGTGATGCCCTCCACGTGGATCAGCTCGCTCAGCTGCTGAAAGCCCAATGCCACCTCGCCCTTGGCCACCAGTGAGCCCACCGGCACGCCAGGCGGCGCCTGCACCATGCGCGGCTTGATCTGTTCCGCGATGCCCCAGCGCTCGAACAGCGCCGCCAGCGCGACGCCGCTGGGCCCTGTGGAATAGCTGATGCTGGACGCGCCCAGCACGGCGGCGCGCACCGCATCCTCGCTGCCGATATCCGGCAAGGCCGCGCCCGCGCGCACGGCCACCGCCACGCCCGAACGCACCAGGTCCACACGGCCCGGCAGCACGTGGCCCGCGGCGATCAGCTTGTCGATGGCATCGGACGCCAGGACCACGGCGTCGAACGCCTCGCCGGCCTGCACGCGTTTGGCGGCGTCCACGCCGCCGACCGATTCAAATTCGATGCGGTAACCCGACTGCGCCTCGAAGGCGGCGGCCACTTCCAGCAGCACCTGGCGCGTGGCCATGGACGAAATGGCCTTGAGAGTGAGAGTCATGCTGTGATTGTGGGCACTGCCCCCCTGGCTCGAAAGGCATGGGCCCCACTAGCAGCTATAGCACTTCGGCATAATTGCTACCAAGTTATTCACTCCGTATCGATTCGGCCACCGTCACCCATGGACCTCAAACAGCTCGAATACTTTGTGCGCGTCGCTGAAATGGGCAGCTTCACCCGCGCCGCCATTGCGCTGGACGTGGCCCAGCCCGCCCTGAGCCGCCAGGTGCGCCTGCTGGAGGTAGAACTGCGCCAGAACCTGCTGGCGCGCAACGGCCGCGGGGCCACCCCTACCGAGGCCGGCAAGCTGTTGCTGGAGCATGGCCGCGGCATCCTGCACCAGGTCGAACGCGCGCGCGAAGAGCTGGGCCGCGTGCGCGGCGCGCTGGCCGGGCGCGTGGCCATTGGCCTGCCACCCAGCGTGGCCAAGGTGCTGGCCGTGCCGCTGATCCGGGAGTTCCGCCAGCGCATGCCCGAGGCCACGCTGTCCATCACCGAAGGCCTGTCGGTGGGGATGCAGGAATCGGTGGCCAACGGCCGACTGGACATTGCCCTGCTGTACAACGCCGCCGCGTCCACCGACACCGAGATCACGCCGCTGCTGGAAGAGGACCTGTTCCTGGTGGAGCGCCAGGCCCAAGGCGTGCGCGCCATAGCCAAGGCCATCGCGCTGAAGGACATTGCCGCGATGCCCCTGGTCATACCCAGCCGGCCCAACGCCATCCGCATGCTGGTGGAGTCGGGCCTGGCCAACCTGGGGCTGCGCCCGCGCATTGCGCTGGAAATCGACGGCGTGGCCGCCATCCTGGAGCTGGTGGCCGACGGCGCGGGCAGCGCGGTGCTGTCGCGCAACGCCGTGGCCACGTCCGGGCGGCCCCAGGCCTTTGCGCTGCGGCCGATCGCGCCGCGCCTGCGCACCAAGCTGTCGCTTGCGGTCAGCTCGCAGCGCCCCGCCACGCTGACGCAAAAGGCCATGCTGGAGCTGATCCAGCAGACAGCGCGCGAACTGCTAGCGTAAAAACCAGAGCAACAGGTTCAGCGTCACGAACGACGCCACTGTCGTGCCCATCTGCGCGGCGGCGGCCGGGCCGTCATGGCCGTGCTTTTGCGCCAGGATGGGGTAGATGCCCAGCATGGGCACCGCGGCGAACATCACCACCGCGATCTGCAGCTCGCGTGCCATGGGCGGCAGCAGCCATACGCACAGCAGCACGGCCAGCGGGTGCAGCACCAGCTTGCCGGCCGCAATCGCCGCCACGTCGCGCGCCATGCCGCGCGTGGCCACGCCCACCAGCGAGCCGCCGATGACGAACAGCGACAGCGCCGCGCAGGCCGCGGCCAGCAGGTCCACCGCGCGGGCGGCGGGCACGGGCAGGCGCCAGCCCAGCAGCGAAAACGCAAAGCCGATGGCAATGCCCCAGATCATGGGGTTGCGCACCAGGCCGCGGGCCGACTGCGTCAGCGCCTGGCGCCAGCGCGCCGCGCGGCCAGCGCCGGCGCTTGCCGGTACATCGCTGTCGGCCAGCGCCAGGGCCAGCGGCAGCAGCAGGAAGTTTTCCACCACCATGGCCAGCGCCAGGCCGATGCCGGCATTGACCGGTCCGAACACCTGCGCCACCAGCGGATAGCCGATGAAGCCGCTGTTGGAACACGACATGCCCATGCCCACGAAGGCGCTGGCCGACAGCGTCTTGCCGGCCACCCGGCGCGCCCACAGCACGCCCAGCGCCATGGCCATCAGCGAGCCCAGCGCATAGGCCGCCACGAACACCGGGTTCAGCACTTCGGCCACCGCGCGTTGCGACAGCGCGTTGAACAGCAGCGCGGGCAGCGCCAGGTTGATCACGAACTTGCCGAACACGCGCATGTCGGCGCGCGCAAACAGGCCGGCGCGGGTGGTCAGGTAGCCAGCGGCAATCAGCAGGTAGATGGGCCCGGTAATGGCCAGGATGTCAAGCATGCGCCAGCCCGGGCGTCAGGGCTTGCGCGACGCGATGGGGGCGATCAGTGCGTCCGCGTAGTCCTGCCAGCGGGCGCCCTTGCCCACTTCGTCAAAGAGACCGATGGCGGCCTGGTCGGCCACCCATTGCTGCTTGGCGGCGATGGCCGAGGTCATCAGCGGCTCGAAACCGGCCTCGCGCACCGTGTTGGCGGCTTCGCGCATCTCTTCGGCGCGGCGCTTGCCATGCTGCACCACGCGGCTGAAGAAGTACGCGCCCTGCGCGCTCCAGTCGATGGACGGAAAGGTCTCCTGCAGGGTGGGCAGCACATGGTCCTCCACGCCGTAGGCGCGGGCGGTGGCGTAGCTTTCGATCACCAGCGCCTCCAGGCCCTTGATCATCACGCTGCGGCTCATCTTGATGGCGCTGGCCACGCCCAGCCGGTCGCTGACCGCGCGCGCGTCCATGCCCCAGCCCGCCAGCACGGTGGCCAATGCAGCAGCCTGCGCACCGCCCAGCAGCATGGGCACGCGGATGCCATACGGCGGCACCGACGTCATGACGCCGGCTTCCACATACAGCGCGCCGGCCGCTTCAATGGCCGCCGCCGCCTGCTGCTTGGTGCCCGGCGACGCGGAATTGAGGTCCAGAAACACCGTGCCCGCGCGGATGTGGCGCGCGGCCTCCTGGGCCACGGCCAGGGTGTTGGAGGCCGTCACCGCCGAGATCACCAGGTCCGAGGCCGCGCACAGCGTGGCCATGGATGCATGGGCCGTCACGCCCTGGCGCGCCGCATGGGCCAGCTCGGCGTCGCGCGTGGCGCTTGCCGCAAACTTCAGGTCCCAGGCGCCCACGGCGGCCACGCCGTTCTGGCCACGCAGGCCGGCGCTGAATATCCGGCCCACCTCGCCGTGGCCCACCAGGCCGATGCGTTCGATCTTCATGCCAGCGCTACCCCACGTACTTCACCAGCCACAGCGAGATCGGCGGGAATGCCAGCAGCAAGACAGTACGCAGCACATCGCTCACCAGGAACGGCATCACGCCCTTGTAGCTCTCGCCGATCGGCACGTCCTTGGCCATGCCGTTGACCACGTACACATTCAGCCCCACCGGCGGCGCCAGCAGGCCAAAGCCCACGGTCATCAGCACCATGATGCCGAACCAGATCGCGACCGACTCCTTGGGCAGACCGAAGTCCAGCCCCATCACCACCGGGAAAAAGATCGGAATGGTCAGCAGGATCATGGACAGCTCGTCCATCACCGCGCCCAGCACCACGTAAAACAGCAGGATGCCCGACACCACCAGCACCGGCGCGATCTTCCAGCCCTGGATCACGCTGGCCAGCTGCGCGGGCACCTGGGTCAGGGCCAGCGCGGCGTTCATCATGTCCGCGCCGATGAAGATCAGGAAGATCATGGCGCTGGCCGCCGCGGTGGCATAGAAGCAGTGCGCGATCTTCTTCAGCGTGAGCTCGCGGCGCAGCAGCGCGGCCACGAAGGTGGCCGCCGCGCCCACGCCCGCGCCCTCGGTGGGCGTGAACAGGCCGCCGTAGATGCCGCCGAACACGATGAGGAAGATGATGGCGATCGGCGCCACCGCCATCACGCCGGCCAGCGTCATGCGCGGGCGGTCGTCGTCATGCTCGGGCGCGTGGCCGGGGAACAGCCGCACGTAAACAGCAATGGCAATCAGGTAGCCGCACATGGCGATCAGGCCGGGGATGGTGGCCGCCGCGAACAGCTTGGCGATGTTCTGCTCGGTGAGGATGGCGTAGATCACCAGCGGCACCGACGGCGGGATCAGGATGCCCAGCGTGCCGCCGGCGGCCAGCGTGCCGGTGGCCAGCCGGCCCGAATAGCCGTGGCGCTTCATCTCGGGCAGCGCCACGGACGTGATAGTGGCCGCCGTGGCAATGGACGAGCCGCAGATGGCGCCAAACGCCGCGCTGGCCATCACCGCGGCCATGGCCAGGCCGCCGCGAAATCGCGCCATGATCACGCTGGCGAACTGGAACAGCGCCTTGGAGATGCCGCCCTGCGTGGCAAAGTTGCCCATCAGGATGAACAGCGGTATGACGGACAGGTCATAGCTGGCAAAGCGCGCGTAAGCCAGCCCATTGAGGTTGTTCAGGAACGGCGCCGGGCCCACCTGGTACAGGTAGCCGAACACGCCGGCCACGAACATCGCAATGGCAATCGGCACGCGCGCGGCCATCAGCACCAGCATGCAGGCAAAGATCAGGCCCGCCAAAGTCAATGCGCTCATTGGCCCTTCTCCGCAAAGTCACCGCGGGCGGTCTGCACCAGCGCAATCACGGCCGTCAGCACCATGGGCGGCACCATGGCCGAATAGACGATCCATTCCGGAAAGCCCAGCATCATGGTCGTCGAATTGGAGCGGAAGGCGCTGATGCCGCCCACCGCCGTGCGCCAGGCCAGCAGCAGCATGATGGCGCCCAGCATCAGGGCGCCAAAACGGTCCAGCAGCGCGTTCGTCCGGACGGAGGCGCGCGCGGTGAAGAAATCCACGATGATGTTTTCGCGCCGCAGCTGGCACCAGGGCAGGAACAGCGCCACCGCCGCGCCGGCGGCCGCCGCCGTCAGCTCGTAGTCCCCCACCAGCGTGACGCCGATGGTGTTGCGCCCGATCAGGCTGGCGCAGGTCACAAGGGTAATGGCAGTGAGGATCACGCCCGCCAGGACGGCGCAGAGCCTGGCCAGAAAGGAAAGGGTTTTCAATTCATCACCGCTTTAGTTGTTGGGATAGGGGTGAAGCCCCCCGCAGCGCCGGCTGGCGCTGGGGCGGATTATCGTCGCAGCGCCGCCGCCTGAAAGATCACTTCTGGTATTTGGCGATCAGCGCGCGGGCCTCGGACACCAGTTTGGCGCCGTCGATGTTCTTGCCCTTCATTTCGGCGATCCAGTCGGTCTCCACCGAGGAGGCGGTGCGGCGCCAGCGCTGCGTCTCGGCCACGTCCAGTGCCACGATGTTGTTGCCGGCCTTCACGGCAATCTCGCGCCCGGCCTTGTCGCCGTCGTCCATCGCGCGGCCAAACATGGCGGCGGTCTCGATGCCCGAATTGGCGTCAATCACTTTCTTCAGGTCAGCCGGCAGCTTTTCATAGGCCGCCTTGTTCATCGAGAAGGCAAAGGTCTGGGTGTACAGGCCTTCCTTGCCGGCAAAGGTGGTGTGGTTCTTGACCAGCTCGCTGACCTTGAGCGCGGGCGTCACCTCCCAGGGGATGGTGGTGCCTTCGATCACGCCCTTGGACAGCGCGTCGGTCACCGCCGGCACGGGCATGCCCACCGGCGTGGCGCCCAGCTTGGTCAGCATGTTGCTGATCACGCGCGAGCCGCCACGGATCTTCATGCCGCGCAGGCTTTCCAGGCCGGTCACGGGCGTCTTGGTGTGGAACAGGCCGGGGCCATGGGTGTGCACGGCCACCAGCTTCACGTCCTTGAATTCATCGGCGGCGTTTTTCTCCACGTATTCCCAGAAGGCGCGCGAAGACTGCTCGGCGTTGCCGCTCATGAAGGGCAGCTCGAACACCTCGGACTTGTTGAAGCGCCCCGGCGTGTAGCCCAGAACCGTCCAGGTCAGGTCCACCACGCCGTCGCGTGCCTGGTCAAACAGCTGGGGCGGCGTGCCGCCCAGCTGCATGGCGTGGAACAGCTGGACCTTGATGCGCCCGCCGGAATCCTTTTCCACCTTCTGCGCCCAGGGGATCAGCGCCCTGGCCGGGATGGTGGCCTGCTGCGGCAGCATCTGGTGCAGGCGCAGCGTGACGGTCTGCTGCGCCAGCACGGGGCCTGCTGCGCCGACGGCGGCCGCGGCGGCGGCGGTTTTCAGGAAATGTCTCTTGTTCATGGCAGTCTCCAGGGGTCGGTTGGGGTACGGCTCACGGATTGTGGGCCGCGGCAAGGGGCAGGGAAATGGGGTTGGCCCTCTATCAGTTATAGATTTTTGCGATAGCGGATCGCCTGTTATTCAGTCGGGGCGCCAGGCCGTGTCCAGCGTCACGCTGCCCACCACGCGGGACACACAGGCGCAGATACGGCTGTTGGCCTGGCGCTCGTGCTCGCTCAGGTACACATCGCGGTGATCAATCGCGCCATCCACCGCCAGCACGTCCATGGCGCACAGGCCGCATTCGCCGCGCCTGCAGTCCGACAGCGTCTGCACACCCGCGCCTTCCAGCACATCCAGCAGGCTGCAGCCCGCGGGCACGGTGATGTCCAGCGCATGGCGCGGGATCTGCACCCGGAAAGCCTGCGGCGCGAACCGCCCGCTGCTGCCAAAGGTCTCGTAGCGCAGGTCGGCCGCGGGCCGGCCCGAATCCTCCCAGGCGCGGCGGGCGGCGTCCAACATGGGCGCGGGGCCGCACAGGTACAGCTGGGCGCCGGGCGAAAGCGCCGCGATCTCGGCGGCAAAGTCGATGCGCTCGCCCACGCAGGTGCGCAGTGCATCACCCAGGCTGTCGCGCAAGCTGTCCGCATAGGCCAGCTCGGCGTCGCTGCGCGCGGCGTACAGCATGCGCACGGCGGCACCGCGCGCGGCCAGCGCGCGGGCCATGCCCACCAGTGGCGTCACGCCAATGCCGCCGGCCGCCAGCAGGTACGCCGGTGCGTCCCAGGCCAGCGCAAAGTGGTTCTGCGGCTCGCTGACGCGCAGCCGGTCGCCCTGGGCCAGCTGCCACATGGCCAGCGACCCGCCCTTGCCGTCGTCCAGGCGCTTGACGGCGATGCGATAGGCCTCGCCATCGGGCTCGCCCACCAGCGAATACGACCGCGTCTGCGGCTGCCCGCCCACCAGCAGCTGCACCTGCAGGTGGCTGCCGGGCGCATGGGCCAGGGCGCCGCCCGCCGGGCGCAGGGTGAACTCGCGCACCGTGGGGGTCAAGTCACGCAGGGATTGCACATGGGCGTCGGCCCAGGTCTGGCTGGTCTTCATGGTTCAGGCTCGCTTGCGGATCAGGCGCACGCCGGGCATCTGGTCCAGGTCGTGGCTCTTGACGGCGTCGCGCAGGTTGCGCTGCGCTATGCGTGAATGCTCACGCATGATGGCTTCGGCGCGCGCGCCCTCGCGCCGCTCGATCGCGTCCAGCACCTGGCGGTGCTGGTCCTGCGCCACGATGAGCATGTCGCGCGCCTGCGGCGAATTGGCCTGCACCACCACAAAGCCCGAAGGCGATGCAAATGGCAGGCTGGCCACGCGCTCCAGCTCGCGCACCATGAACGGGCTGCCCGACAGCTCGCCCAGCAGCGTGTGAAAGCGCCCGTTCAGCCGCACATAGGCGGAAAAATCCTCGTCGCTGAGGGCGGGGCTGAGCAGCACGCCATCAATTTGCGCCAGGCATTCGCGCGCCTCGCCCATCACCACCGGGGCCACGCCCCGCTCGGCCGCCAGCCGCGCGGCCAGGCCTTCGATGGTGCCGCGCAGCTCGATGGCGTCGGCCACGTCGCGCTCGGAGAACGTGCGCACCGCATAGCCGCCGTTGGGCAGGCTTTCGATCAGCCCCTCCTGCTCCAGCCGCATCAGCGCGGCGCGGATGGGCGTGCGCGACACGCCCAGCTTTTCCACGATGCCCAGCTCGGCAATGCGGGTGCCGCCGGGCAGCTCGCCGGCCAGGATCATCTCGCGCAGGCGCAGCTGCGCGCGAACCTGGGCGCTGTCGGTGCTGGGGGTTTCCATGCCTGTCATGCCGGACTTGATAAGCTTGCCCCGGACTCCGATCCGGGGGCATCCATGGCACGCCGGAAGCAGGATGGGCCAACGCCACATGGATTGCGGGTCAAGCCCGCAATGACAGCTTCTTCCTTCATGCCACCCTCCGGATCGGGATCACCGGTGACGGCGATTGCTCTTTGGCCACCATGCCCTCAATCAGCCGGCGCGCCCACATGGAGCCGGCGTCGATGTTCAGGTTGTAGAACTGGTGGTCCGGGTGGGCATCCATGGCCTGCTGCTGTGCCTCCAGCACCAGCTCGTCCTCGCGGAAGATGCTGGCCACGCCCTCGCGCAGCTGGTGCGTCAGGCGCTGCTCGCCCAGGCAGTAGTTGCGGGCAAACGCCCAGAAATAGTGGCAGGTGCCGTGGGTCTCGGGGCTGATGGTGTTGAGCACCATGCCGTTCACGCCGCGGCGGCGGTTGCTCTGTTTCGGGTCGCCCTGATTTCCACCCGGCGGAATGGCCCCCGTGCCTGTCTCGGCCACGCCCACATCAATCACCACGGTGCATGGCGCCTCAAAGCGGATGATCTGCCAGCGGTCCACCTTGCCTTCATAGCCCAGGCCCTGCCTGATCTGCCCCGCCCAGAACGGCGGCGCGTCGATGTTTTCCATCCAGCGCGTCACCGTCGCGGTGCGTTCGCCGTGCGTGGCCACAAACGGCGCCTCGGCCACGGCGCGCTGGCCGATGCTGGAGCCGTGCACAAAGGTCTCGTGCGTCAAGTCCATGAGGTTGTCGATCACCAGGCGGTAGTCGCATTTCACGGTGATGAGCTTGCCGTCGCCCGCCCAGGCCGGGTCGTGGTTCCAGTGCATGTCGGGCACCAGCGCCGGGTCGGCCTTGGCCGGGTCGCCGGGCCACACCCAGACGAAGCGGTGCTTTTCCACCACCGGGTAGCTGCGCACGCAGGCCGACGGGTTCAGCGTCTCCTGGCTGGGCATGTGGGTGCAGCGGCCCTGGGCGTTGTACACCAGGCCGTGGTAGCCGCAGGTCACCTCGTCCCCGTCCAGCCGCCCCATGGACAGCGGCAGCAGGCGGTGCCAGCAGGCATCTTCCAGCACGGCCACGCTGCCGTCGGTCTTGCGGAACATCACCAGTTTCTGGTTGCACAGCGTGCGCGCCAGCAGGCTGCGCCCCACCTCGACATCCCAGGCGGCGGCGTACCAGGCGTTCAGCGGAAAGGCGGCTTGGTCGGTTTTCATGGATACGCAATGTATACATAAAATCCAAAAAATCAACGAAATTCCCCAAATTTTGCGCTCTATCAGCTATTCCTGTATTCAATAGCCGCCCGTTTGGGTGTTCTACCATTCAACCTGAAACGCACAACCAGGAGACCTTTCCATGACCCAGCTCCCCGCCCGCTACGACCACGTCGGCAGCTTCCTGCGCCCCCAGTACCTGCTGGAAGCCCGTGAACAGAAGGCCAAAGGCGACATCACGCCCGAGCAGCTGCGCGCGGTGGAAGACAAGGCCATCACCGAGATCGTGAAGTTCCAGGAAGACATCGGCCTGAAGAGCATCACCGACGGCGAGTTCCGCCGCACCTATTTCCACATCGACTTCCTGGAGCAGATCGGCGGCGTGAAGACCGACATCCCGGTCACCATCCAGAAGCCCGACGGCACGCAGGAGCTGGCCCCGCCGGTGATGCGCGTGATCGACAAGGTCCGCCACGTCAAGGACATCCAGCTGGCCGATTTCAATTACCTCAAGAGCCAGGTCAGCGCCGGGCACACCCCCAAGGTCACCATCCCCTCGCCCACCATGCTGCACTTTCGCGGCGGGCGCGCCAGCATCAGCAAGGAAGCCTACCCCGAGCTGGACCCGGCCTTTTATGACGACGTGGCCAAGGCCTATGGGGACGAGCTGCGCAGCCTGGCCGCCGCCGGCTGCACCTATGTGCAGATGGACGACACCAACCTGGCCTACCTGTGCGACGACAAGATGCGCGAGGCCGCCCGCCAGCGCGGTGACGACCCCAACGAGCTGCCGCACCGCTACGCCGCCTTCATCAACAAGGTGGTGGCGCAAAAGCCCGCCGGCATGCTGCTGGCCATGCACCTGTGCCGCGGCAACTTCAAGAGCACGCACGCGGCAGCCGGCAACTACGAGCCCGTGGCCGAGGCGCTGCTGAAGGAAATGAACCTGGACGCGTACTTCATGGAGTACGACGACGACCGTTCGGGCGACTTCAAGCCCCTGCGCTACCTGCCCAAGGGCAAGACCGTGGTGCTGGGTCTGGTGACCACCAAGTTCGGCAAGATGGAAAGCAAGGACGCGCTCAAGCGCCGCATCGAGGAAGCCGCGAAATACGCGCCCATGGAGCAGTTGGCCCTGAGCCCGCAGTGCGGCTTTTCCAGCACCGTGCACGGCAACAACATTGCGGTGGAAGACCAGCGCAACAAGCTGCGCCTGGTGGTGGAGACGGCGCAGGAAATGTGGGGCGGTTAACTGCCTGCCTGCTTCGAGTCCGTCCCCGAAACACCCGCCTCGGGCAGTACGACCAGCCCCGGGTGCTTGCTCAGGGGCAGCACAGGCCCGTCGCCCACGCGGTAGCTGCCCAGTGCAACCAGATTGCCGGGGATGAACACGCGTTGCGATTCAGAGGAAAGCTTCAGGCTGAAGTCTGAGCGGGCCTCGCGAATCTCGATGCCCTCCGAACACTTGCCCAACGCCAGCGGCTTTTCAAGGGCGGATGTGAGCTCGACGGAAACCATGCCGCCCATGCAATCCGCGACGTTCATCCAGTCGTGAACCGATGTTTTGCCGGGAAATTCGGCAGGCAGGCGAAGCAAAAACAATGCAGGCCCGGAATCACTGGGTCCGTACTCGATCACGCGCTGATGCATGCGGACAAATGTCAGTGCAGCCCCCCTGAGTTCTGCAGCAGGGGTAATGATTGAAGGCAATCCGCCATGCAATTGGGCGCATTCCGCGAGATCCAGCACGCCCTGGCGCATGTGAGGCAGCACGAGTTCGACGCAAGTACGGGCCGCCAATCCCATTTTCTTGGCACTGATTCGTTCAGCCAGCGCGGAAGTCCCGGGAAAGATGGCCTGTGCGGCACGCTGGTCCAGCCCGCCGTGAATATCAAACCTCAGAAGCTGAGGACTCCCGGGAGGCGCTCCTTCGACGAGTTCTGCATTGCACAGGAGCGCCAGCGAGCCCGCGTGTGCGTCAGGCACAACCATGGTCAGAATGCTGCCGTCCAGTGCCAGCAGCTCGACATCGACGGGACCGGAATTGAGAGCGGGCGCGAGGGTGACCTGACGGTCATCCCTTGCCAGCCGTTGGGTGATTTCCGTCACGCGCGATGCGTTCACCCAGTCGTACCGGTACCTGGTTTCGCCACTTTTGGATTCGGACAGGTAGTTGAAATTGAGAGGGCCGCCGTAACGGGCGTACTCGGAGGTCAGGTCCACCGCTTTCTCCGGAAGGAAAACAGGCTCACGGGTCAGGCCCTGACGGAGCATCTTTTCCCGTGCCTGCGACCTTCCCTCGGGCAGATCGATGGGTGTCTGCGTCCGGGGAGCTTGGGAGCCACCGGTGCTCACGGATTTGCTTTCCGCAGGAGAAGGCCTGTCCAGTAGCGGCACGCGGGGCGGAGTGCCCTGCATGGGCGTGGGCAAAGCGCGCTTGGTGTCGGATGTTTCGGCCGATGTCCCAGCCGGCGATACAGGCCGGATGCCGGATATCAGGCTTGTGGTGCTGCTGCTGTTCATATGAGCCTCCCGGACCGAATGGAAAGGCGCGAGTCTATTTGGCGTAGGTCCGATCGTCGTTCAGACGGAAGTCTGTTCGCCCGGTCAGCGCGCGCCGGCTGGGCGGGCGGGACGGGAAACCTGATGCTCAGCGCTCGCCCGACGGCCGCTTGAACGCAGCGCGCGCGGCCAGCGCCTTGTCGCGCGTGGCGCAGCCTTCGTAGTGGTCGTTGACCAGGCCCATGGCCTGCATGAACGCATAGACGGTGGTGGGGCCCACAAAGCTCCAGCCGCGCTTTTTCAGGTCCTTGGAGATCGCCACGGATTCGGGCGACGTGGTGATGGCGCGCAGGGCTTCGCGCGTGATGCGCCTGGGTCGCGACTTTGCATCGGGCTCATGCCGCCAGAAATACGCGGCCAGCGAGCCAAATTCGTCGCGTAACGCCAGCGCACGCTGCGCGTTGTTGATGGTCGATTCGATCTTGCCGCGGTGCCGCACGATGCCGGCATCGTTGACCAGCCGCTCCACGTCTTTCGCGCCAAAGCGCGCCACCCGCGCCGCGTCGAAATTGGCAAAGCCTTTGCGGAAGGCCTCGCGCTTGTTCAGGATGGTCAGCCAGCTCAGGCCGCTCTGGAAGCCTTCCAGGCAGATTTTTTCAAACAGCCGGCGGTCGTCCGCGACGGGAAAGCCCCATTCGCTGTCGTGGTAGTCGCGGTACAACGGCGTGGCCTGGCACCAGGTGCAGCGGGCGATGTGGTCGTCGTCGGTATACAGGCCGTCGGGCAAGGTGAGGGTCATAAGGGGCGGGCGTTCAGCGCAGTGCAGTGTAGGGCAGTGCCGCTGCGCCGGCGCCAATCGGCTCAATGATCGCGTTGCAGGGCAGACCGGTCACCCTGGCATGAACAAGCCCTAACCCAGTTCGACCCGCCTCTTGGTCACGTCCACCACCGTGACACCGCCTGGAAACTGCACCTTGATCTGGTTGGCCTTTCGGCCGTGCTCCACGAAGGTGCAGGCCTTGCCATCGACGCGCAGATGCTCGCCCCTGCGCGTGGGGCGCAACTCGTCCATGGTCAGGCGCGTGCCCTGCGCTGGCGCCACCGGTGCCGAAGCTGACGCCGGCTTGCGCACCATGATCGCGTCAAAGGCAACATCGCACTTCACCTTGCCCAGATCCAGATAGAACTCGTACCGCGGGTCCGGCCCCGCGCGCAGGACAAAGACCCGCGACGCCTCCAGCTCACCCGTAAGGCCGTCCACCACGCCCAGCATGTCAGGCGGCCACCGCAGGGAATCGCCGTCGGCGGAAGGCGGCGCCCAGGCGGCTGAAAAGACCAGCTCTTTCTCGGTCCGGCGCTGATAGTGCGCGGGCAGGCACAGCTGCACGCTGCTGGCGCCGGCGCCGCTGCCTGCGTGCCACCGGGTGTGCATCAGCACGTTGTCACCCGGGCGCAAATGCACCGACAGGTCCTTGAGCGGCGCGAACAGCTTGCCCGCAATCGGCTCCTGCGGCGCGCAGGCCGGCCCCATGGGCAGCACCGCCAGGCAGAAAGCCTCGGCCGTTTGCAATGGGACCAGCACCATGGATGCGCGGATGTCGGGCGCGCGCGTGACGAAAGCATCGCGCCAGTGCAGCCGGTCGTATGGCGTGCCCACCTGGATCAGCACGCCTTCGGGCCTGCCGCCCACCCGGGTGCAGCCAATCACTGCAGCGGGAAAGCACGGCGAATCACCCGTCTCAAGGCGCCGGGTCATCCACAAAGGACGATCGGGGATGACCAGCTGGCCGGTGTCCTTGAAAAGTGCCTTCAGCGGCAGTGCCACTGCGCCCTGCGCCGCGAGCTTGCTGCCCGGGGTCATGTCCGGGTTGCCGCGCATGAACTGCGCCAGCAACTCGTCAGCTCCGGTGCGTTGCGTGCGCACCTTGTACGCGTCCCGCCTTGAAAGCTCGGGCGGTCGCGTGCCTTTCAGGACATGAAAGATCACCGGCCCGGGCGGCGTGCCGGGCGACACCGGCTCGAAGGTCTTGCGGTCGTTGCCCGCCTGCTGCGTGGGCTGCATGTGTACAACGCGGGGCGGCCCAACGACGTCCGACACGCGAACGGTCGGCGCAGGCCCGGGTCGGGCATCACCAGCCGGAGGTTTTGCAGAGGGTTGCACGGGGCCCTGTGCGGCGCGGGAAGCTTGCATGACGGTCCGATGTAGAGTGTGAATCGCGATGGTGCCCGCCTGCGGTGGGTGGACGCCACATCCGAAAGCATGGCTACGCTGCACTTTTATTTCGACTTCATCTCGCCGTTTGGCTACTTCGCGTCGCTGCGCGTGCAGGACATCGCACGCCGCCATGGCCGCACGGTGGAATGGCACGCCATGCTGCTGGGCGTGTCGGTGCTGAAGGTGATGGGCCTCAAGCCGCTGCTGGACACACCGCTCAAGGGCGACTACATCCGCCGCGATGCGCAGCGCTACATTCGCCGCCACGGCCTGGTGCTCAAGCGCGGCCTGGACGACCCGGTGATGGATCCGCGCGCCGCCGGGCGCGCGTTCCACTACGTCAAGCACCACCACCCTGCCCTGGCCGCGCCGCTGGCGCAGGCCCTGTATGACGCCTACTGGGCCGAAGGCCAGGACCTGTCCACGGCGGACGCCATCGCCGCCGTGCCCCTGCCCGCGGGGCTGGACGCCGGCTGGCTGCGCGCGGGCATTGCCAGCGACGAGGCCGGCGCGCTGCTGCGCAGCGCGGTGGATGCGTCACTGAAAGCGGGCATCTTCGGCTCGCCCACCGTGGTGGTGGATGGCGAGCCGTTCTGGGGTGTGGACAAGCTGGGCTTGCTGGAGGAATGGCTGGATTGCGGTGGGTGGTAAGCGTGCCGCGTTACGCCCCCGGCATCCCCACTCCTCCCGTCTCCAGTCCGGCCTTCAGCTCCTGCGCCAGCACGCCCTTCCATTCAGCGATGACGGATTCCGTCACCACCGATGCATGCGCGGCAATGCTCAGCGCCAGGCAGGGCGCGCCGCTGGCGCTGGGTATGGCCAGCCCCAGGCCAAAGCCGTCGGCCACCACCGTGCCCTGGCTCACCGCAAAGCCGGTCTTGCGCGTCTGGCGCACGGCCCGGCGCAGGCTGTCGGGCGTGAGCCGCGGGTACGGCTGCAGGCCCGGCGCGATGAGCGCAATGACCTGTTCGCAATGCGCGTCGTCCAGCGCGGCCAGCAGCGTGGTGGCGCCCGCGCCCACGCCCAGCAGGCGGCGCTGGCCCACCTCCACCGGCACAAAGCGCATCAGCGCCTGGCTGTCGGCCTTGGCCAGGCACACGGCCTCCACCCCGCTCCGGCGCATGAGGTAGGCCGTGGCGCCGGTGCGCCGCGAAATGGTGGCCACCACCGGCCGCCAGTGCGCCACCTCCAGCGCGCTGGCCGACGGCGCCAGCGCCAGCTCGTGCACCAGCTCGCCCATGCGGTAACGTTTGCCGGCGTCAGGCTCGCCGGCCAGCCGTTCGTCCACCAGGCAGCGCAGGATGCGGTGCGCGGTGGACCGCGCCAGACCGCAGCTGCGCGCCACCTCGGCCAGCGTGGCACCCTCGGGGCCGGCCTGGCCGATGGCGCGCAGCACCGCAGCCGCGCGGCGGATGGCCTGGGTGCCGCCAGCGGCGGCTTCTTCAACAGAAGTGTCCATGATGTGGAACAGTTGGAATCGGGCTTTCCCTTGGGTTTGCAGTACGGGACTGGTACCACAGACCCTGGGCGTGTGAAATCCAGTATCCCACGATGTGGTTACACCCCATCCTTTCCCGACTCTTTCCCGACATGAACGACAGGAGCACACCATGAGCACAACCCCTTGCAGCCGCCGCCGCGGCCTGATGCTGGCCGCCGCGTTGACGGGCATGGCCGCCTGGCCACTGGCCGCGACCGCGCAGGCCCCCACCGACAAGCCGCTGCGCATCGTTGTGCCGTTTGGCCCCGGCGGCTCCGACACACTGGCGCGCGCCATGGCCGAAAAGCTCAGCACCCAGCTCAAGCAGCCGGTCATTGTGGAAAACAAGCCCGGCGCGGCCGCGCTGATCGGCTCGGAATACGTGGCGGCCCAGCCGGCCGACGGCAACACCATCCTGTTCCTGGGCGGCGGCAGCCTGACGCCGGTGCTCATCAAGGACCTGAAGTTCAACCTGCTCAAGGCCATGCGCCCGGTGGTGTGCGTGGCGCGTGGCGGCATGACGCTGATGGTGCCCGGCACCCTGCCCGTCAACAACTTCAGGGAGTTCGTGGACTACGCCAGGAAGAACCCCGGCAAGATCAATTTCAGCTACACCGCCGGCAGCATCCTGCTGGGCAGCGAGATGCTGAAGTCGCGCGCAGGCTTTGACGCCACCGCCATCCCCTACAAGGGCTCCACCCAGGTGGCCACCGCACTGATCGCGGGCGAGATCCAGATGGGCATCGATGTGCCGCTGTTTTACGTGGGCATGATCAAGGAAGGCCGCATCAAGGCGCTGGCGCATGGCGCCTCGGAGCGCTCCCCCTCGCTGCCCGACGTGCCTACGCTGGCCGAGGTGGGCGTGCCCGACCTGACGTTTGCGTTCTCGTTTGGCTTCTGGGCGCCAGCGGGCACGCCGGACGCCGCCATCAACCGGCTCAACACCGCCTTCAACGCCGTGCTGAAGGAACCCGACATCCGTGCCCGCCTGGCGCAGGCCGGCGTGGTGCCGGTGGGCGGCGCACCCGAGGTGCATTCGCGCCAGGTGTCAGACGAGCAGAACATGTGGGCCCAGGCCGCCGCCAAGATTGGCTACAAGCCGGAGTAAAGCGGCACCCATGTTTTCGTTGAAGGACAAGACCGTCGTCGTGACCGGCGGCGGCAAGGGCATTGGCCGCGGCATTGCGCTGGCCCTGGCGCGCTGCGGCGCGCAGGTGGTGGTCAGCGGGCGCGACGCTGCGGCACTGGACGCCACGGTGGCGGACCTGCAGGCGCTGGGCGCGCATGCGCTGGCCGTGCCGGGCGACATCACCCAGCACAGCGGCCGCCAGGGGTTGATTGACGCCACGCTGGCGCGCTTTGGCGCCCTCCACGGCTGGATCAACAACGCGGGCAGCGCGGCGCCGGCCGACGTGGGCCCGCTGGACACGATTGACGAAGGCCAGTGGGACCGCGTGATGGACCTGAACCTGAAGGCCGCGTTCTTTGCGGCGCAGGCGGCGGCGCGGGCCATGGCGGCCGGCACAGGCCGGGGCGGCAGCATCGTCAACATCAGCTCGCGCAGCGCCTCTTACCCCAACCCCGGCACCGGCCACTATGGCGCGGCCAAGGCGGCGCTGGAAAACCTCACACGCACCATGGCCGCCGAATGGGGCCACCTGGGCATCCGCGTGAACGCGGTGGCGCCCGGCGTGGTGATGACCGACGAACTGGCCAGAACACTGAACACGCCCGAGCGCATCCGCCGCCAGGTGGACACCGTGCCGCTGCAGCGCCTGGGCACGCCCGACGACATCGGCCCGCTGTGCGCCTACCTGGTCAGCGACGAATCTGCGTGGACCAGTGGCGCGCTGATCCCTGTGAACGGCGGCAGCTTCGTGCCCATGGGCTACCTGAGCTACCTGCACCGCGTGAACCAACAGGCAACATGAATTTCAACTGGACCGAAGAACAGGCCGCGCTGCGCAGCCGCGTGCGCGCCCTGCTGGCGCGCGAGCTGCCGCCCGACTGGGAACACATCTGCCGCCATGGCCCCGGCTCGCCCGAGCAAACCGCCTTCTCGCTTGGGTTTTGCCCCAAGCTGGCGGCCGAGGGCCTGCTGGTGCCGCACTGGCCGGTCGAACACGGCGGGCGCGGTGCACCGGCGTGGGAGCATTTCATCGTGGGCGAGGAGCTGTTTGCCGCCGGTGAGCCGCGCGGGCCGCAGTACATGAACGTGAACTTCATCGGTGCCACGCTCATGAAATACGGCACGCCCGAGCAGCAGGCACGCTACCTGCCGCCCATGGCGGCAGGCCAGGCCGTGTGGTGCCAGGGCTTCTCGGAACCGTCGGCCGGCTCGGACCTGGCCGCGCTGGCCACCCGCGCCGAGGCGCGCGGGGACGCGTATGTGATCAACGGCGGCAAGGTCTGGACGTCCTACGCCGGCATGGCGCAGACCTGCTTCCTGCTGGCGCGCACCGGCTCGGGCAAGGGCGGCATCGCCATCTTCCTGGTGCCCATGGACACGCCGGGCATCACGGTGCGCGCGATTCCGTCGCTGATCGGCCATGGTGACATCCATGAGGTGTTCTTTGACAACGTGGTGGTGCCCGCCAGCGCACGCCTGGGCGAAGAAGGCCAGGCCTGGGCCATCATCAGCTACGCGCTGGGGCTGGAACGCGTGGGGCTGGCGCGCTATGCGTTTTCACGCCGGGTGCTGGACCGCATGGTGGGCGAGTTGCACGCACAGGGCCTGTTCACAGACGATGCCGTGCGTACCCAGGCCGCCCGCGCGCTGGCGGCGTGCGAGGCCGCGCGGCTGCTGGTGTACCGCGTGGTGGACCAGCGCGCACGCGGCCTGCCGCCCACAGCCGAAGCCAACCTGGCACGCGTGGCCGTGGTGGCGGCCGACCATGCGGTGGCCGACTTTGCGCTGGATCATTTTGGCGACGCGCTGTGCGGCGACGGCTGGCCGCTGGTGCTGGCCCACCACGAGCGCGCCATTGCCGCCGGCATTGCATCGGGCGCGGCAGAGATCCAGCTGAACCTGGTGGCGCACGAATGGCTTCAACTTCCCCGTGAACCCAGGCTGGAGCGCGCATGAACATCAGCTTTACCCCCGACCAGCACGCGCTGCTGGACGCCGTGGACCGCATCGCGCAGCGCCATGAAGGCAAGGCCACGCTGGGCGCCAGCCATTTTGAAGAATCTGCCGCACTGCAGGCTGACCTGGAGGGTGCCGGTGTTTTTGACGCAGCCGCGATGGAAGAGCTCGGCCCTGTGGCCGCCGCCGCCATGGTGCAGCGGCTGGCACGCCTGCCGCAGTGCGTGGAATTGATCGCGTCTGCATTGCTGCTGCCTTTGCTGGCAACCGCCCTGCCCCGCCCCTGCGCCGTGCTTTGGGACCAGCGGGACCGGCCCGCACGCTGGCTGCCTGGCGCGCGCGCAGTGCTGTGCGTGCGCGGCAACCGCGTGGAAGCCGCCCCATTGACCGACGATGACGTGGCCCCGCTGGACAGCCCTTTTGGCTACCCCGTGGGCCGCCTGCGCGCGCCCGATGCGCTGGCCTGGACGCCGCTGGACATCGATGCGCAGGCGCTGCGCCGCCTGTGGCAGCTGGGCGTGGCTGCCGAGCTGACCGGCTGCCTGGACGCTGGCCTGCAAGCGGTGGTGGCGCACGTGCGCGAGCGCCGCCAGTTTGGCCGCCCGCTGGGCGCGTTCCAGGCCATCCAGCACCGGCTGGCGCAGGCGGCGGTGCAGGTGGAGGCGGCGCGCTGGCTCACGCTGCAGGCGGCATTCACCGGCACGCAGGCCGACGCCGCCACCGCGCTGGCCCATGCCCAGCAATGCACACCCACCGTGGTTTACGACCTGCACCAGTTCATGGGTGCCATGGGCCTGACGCTGGAGCACCCGCTGCACCGCTGGACCACGCGCGCCAAGATGCTGCGCGCCGACCTGGGTGGCGCGCAGGCGCAGCTGCGCGCGCTGGCCAATGCCACCTGGGGTGCCAACGAAAAGGCCGGAACATGAGCAACACCACCCACCCCACCCGCATGCCGCTGAACGGCGTGAAAGTACTGGACCTGAGCCGCATCCTGGCCGGGCCGCTGGCCGCCCAGGCGCTGGCCGACCTGGGCGCCGAGGTCATCAAGATCGAGCGCCCCGGCAACGGCGACGAAGCCCGCCGCTGGGGGCCGCCCTTTCTGAAAGACCAGGACGGCCACGACACGCGGGAATCGCCGATGTACCTGTCGGCCAACCGCAACAAGCGGTCCATCACCATCGACATCGCCAGCACCGCCGGGCAGGACCTGGTGCGCCGCCTGGCGGCGCGCAGCGACGTGCTGCTGGAAAACTACAAGGTCGGTGACCTGGCCCGCTACGGGCTGGACCCTGTGAGCTTGCGCGCATTGAACCCGCGCCTGGTGTATTGCTCGGTCACCGGCTTTGGTCAGACCGGCCCCAAGGCCCACCTGCCCGGCTACGACACGGTGTTCCAGGCCATGAGCGGCATGATGAGCGTGACCGGCCTGCCCGACGGCGTGCCCGGCGGCGGCCCCATGAAAACCGGCCCCAGCCTGGCGGACTTCATCGCCGGGCAATACGCCGCCACCGGCGTGCTGGCCGCGCTGTACGAGCGCGACGGCCCCAACGGCACGGGCCAGGGCCAGCACATCGACATTGCCCTGCTGGACTGCACCATCGCCGCGCAGACGCATGCGGTCATGACCTACCTGGCAGCAGGCGTGGTGCCGCCGCGGCGCGGCACGGAAGGCAATGGCGGCCTGCCGTCGCAGGCGTTTGAATGCGCCGATGGCGGCGTGATCGTCATCTGCGGCAGCGAGGCGCAATACCGCAGCTTTTGCGAAGCGCTGCGCCAGCCGCAGCTGGCCGACGACCCGCGCTTTGTCACCAACACCCAGCGCCTGGCGCACCGGCGCGAGCTGGCCGAAGTCTTCAACGCGCTCACCCGGCAATGGCAGATGCGCGAGCTGCTGGCCGTGCTGGAAGCCGCAGGCATTCCCAGCGGCCCGATCTACCGCTACCCCGAGGTGTTTGCCGACCCGCAGGTGCTGCACCGCGGCATCGCCCAGCGCGTGCCCCACCCCACGGCAGGCGAGGTGACGTTGTGCGCCAACCCCATCCGGTTTACCGGCACGCAGGCGCCGCTGCCCACCGCGCCGCCGACGATCGGCCAGCACACCGACGACATCCTGCGCGACGTGCTGGGCCTGGACGACGCCGCCATTGCCGCGCTGCGGGCGCAACGCACGGTATGAAGACCTTTGAAACCATCCTGTGCGCGGTGCAGGACGGCATCGCCACGCTGACGCTGAACCGGCCCAAGGCGCTGAACGCCATCAGCCGGCAGATGGCCGATGAAATGACTGAAGCGCTGACGCAGCTGGAAGCGGACCCCGCCGTGCGCGTGCTGGTGCTGCGCGGCGCGGGCGACGCGTTCTGCGCGGGCGGCGACGTGCGCGACATGGCCACGGCCCAGGCGGCCCCCGGCCAGCGCAGCGCGGACGAAGCCCTGGAGGGGATGGCCCGCTACAGACGGATGACGCTGGCGCTGCACCACTTCCCCCGCCCGGTGATCGCCGCGGTGGACGGCGTGGCATTTGGCGCCGGCATGAGCCTGGCCTTGCTGGCCGACCTGGTGCTGCTGAGCGACCGCGCGCGGCTGTGCCTGGTGTTCCAGCGCGTGGGCCTGGTGCCTGATTGCGGCGCGCTGTACACGCTGCCGCGCCTGGTGGGGCTGCAGCAGGCCAAGGCGCTGGCGCTGACCGCGCGCGAAATCAGCGCCACCGAGGCGCATGCCATGGGCCTGGCGCTGGAGGTGCTGCCCTGGGAGCAGTTGCACGCGCGCGCGCAGCAGCTGGCCGAGGCCATGGCCAAAGGCTCCCCCACGGCGCTGGTGTTGACCAAGCAGGCGCTGGATGCATCACCGCAAAGTGATTTGCCCGCGATGCTGGCCCTGGAGGCCACAAGTCAGGCAGTGGCACTGACGAGTGAAGAACACCGCCAGGCGGTGCAGGCATTTGCGCGCAAGGAAACGCCCCGCTACGTGTGGCCGGTGCCGCACACCATCGCTCGAAATGGACCCGCCACCGAATGAGCGACGCCTCTTGGGTAGCGCTCAGGCGTACGGCTGAAACTGGTTGCTGTCCCGGCTGAGCAGTTGCATCAGCTTGGGGTGGATGAAGAGCTTTTCCTTGCCAAACGGCATTTCACGCAGCACGCCCAGCGCGGCCAGGTCGTGCAGGTAGCGCGATGCGGCCTGGCGCTGGGCGATGCCTTTGTCCACCAGGTTGCCGATGCGGCAATAGGGCTGCTCAAAGATCACGTCCACCAGCTCGCGGGTGTAGATCTTGGGCAGGCGCGTGCGCACATGTTCGGTGGTGTGTTCGGCCAGCGCGCGGATGGCGGCGATCTTGGCCGTCGTCCATCTGGACGTTTCGGCCACGGCCTGCAACATGAAGATCACCCAGGGTTCCCAGGCCTCGTCCCGCGTGACGCTGAGCAGCAGGCGGTAATAGTCGGCCTTGTGGGCGATCACATGGCGGCTGAGGTACAGGATGGGCAGGTTCAACAGCTCTTCCTGAATCAGGTAGAGGATGTTGATCACACGGCCAGTGCGGCCGTTGCCGTCAGTGAAGGGGTGAATGGCTTCGAACTGGTAGTGACCCACGGCCATGCGGATCAAAGGGTCCAGCTCGGTCTGGTTGTGCAGAAAGCGCTCCCAGTTGGCCAGCATGTCGCGCAGGCGGGCTTCGCCTTCGGGCGGGGTGTAGACCACCTCGCCGGTGCGGTCGTTGGCAAGCTGGGTGCCCGGCGTGCGGCGGATGTCCATGTCCACCCCTTTGAGGGTGCGGCAGACCTCCACGGCGGTAGCGGTGCACAGCGGGCGGGCTTCCAGTGACTGAAAGCCCTGGTGCAGCGCGGTGCGGTAGCGCAGGGCTTCTTTGGTGGCCGGGTCGGCGTTGTCCTGGCCCTGCGCATACTGGAACAGCTGGTCGGTCGTGGTGACGATGTTTTCGATTTCCGAGCTGTCTTTGGCTTCCAGCAGCGGGATGGTGTTGATCAGCATTGCCTGGTTGGGGATGAGTTCGGCGGCCTGCTTGAGCTCGGCCAGCGCAGCGCGAGCCTCGATGCAGGCCTTGAGCACGGCCCGGCTTTCCAGTTCGCGTGCCGGGGGCAGCGCGGGCAGGTGGTTGTGGGGCTGCTCGGGGTGCCAGGCAAAGGCGGCGGTTGTCATGATGCAAGAATCTTGTTTTATCGACACGTCATCAGCTTATGTCGCCGCTGACGACACGTCAATGAAACATGTTCTTGTTTTTGAAAAATAGCGACATATTAGAAATTCATGTCGTTTGAAATGACATGAGCCTGGAAACGTGTCACTGATTTGCTTTCATCTTGCGTCACCAAGCCGCATCCGCAAACGCCCCCGCCAGAAAATCCACCAGCGCGCGCACCTTGGGCAGCACGAATTTGCGGCTGGGGTACACGGCGTAGATGCCCAGCTCCGCGGCCTGCCAGTCCGGCAGCACCTCCACCAGCCGCCCGCTGGCCAGCTCGTCGGCGATGAGGAAGGTGGGCTGCAGGTCGATGCCCGCGCCGCGCACGGCGGCGGCCACGCTGGTGTCGCCGTTGTTGGTCCACAGGCGCGGTTTTGTCTTCACCGCCACCAGGCCGCCCGGCCCCTGCAGCAGCCACTGGCCGGGCGTGGCCAGCAGGCTGTAGCCAATCACGTCGTGCGCGGCCAGGTCGTCGGGGTGGCGCGGCGTGCCGCGCCGGCGCAGGTACGAAGGTGCCGCGCACAGCACCAGCCGGGTGGACGCCAGCTTGCGCGACACCAGCGATGAATCGGGCAGGCGCGCAATCCGCACCGCCAGGTCAAAACCCTCGTCCACAAGATCCACCACGCGGTCGGCCAGCTGCACGTCCAGCGTCAGGCGCGGATGCGCCGCCAGAAAGTCGCTCCACAGCGGTGCCAGGTGCCGCGTGGCAAAGCTCACGGGCACGCTCACCTTCAGCAGGCCGCTGGCGCTGGCCGTGCGCGTGGACAGCTCGGCTTCGGATGCCTCGATGCTGGCCAGGATGTCGCGGCAGCGCGAAAGAAACACCTCACCTTCAGGCGTGAGCGACAGCTTGCGGGTGGTGCGCTGCATCAGCCGCACACCCAGGCGCTGCTCCAGGTCCGACACATGGCGCGACACCGCCGCCTTGGACATGCCCAGCGCGTCGGCGGCGCCCACAAAGCTGCCGGCATCCGCCACGCCGGCAAACACGCACATTTCCTGGAATTTGTCCATTGTTCCGATATTCTGAACTATCTATCGCCTGAATGACTATTTATCAATCCCTGGATCACCAATATAGTTCATTCAAGCCCGCAGACCGGGCCCCAACTCCACCGAAAGGAAACGATATGAAGGTTCTCGTTATTGGCGCCGGCAACATGGGCGCAGGCTTCGTCAAGCAACTGGCCGCCGCTGGCCACCAGGTCAGCGTGACCGCACGCGACATCACCAAGGCCCAGGCAGTGGCACAGCAGTTCGGCGCCAGCGCCGTGCCGCAAGACAATGCCGCCAGCGGCGTGGATGCAGTGGTCGTCGCCACACCTTATGGCGAAGCCGCCGCTGCGCTGCGCAGCGTGGGCGCGCGGGCCGGCACGGTCGTGATCGACATCACCAACCCGCTGACGGCGGACTACATGGGCCTGACGCTGGGCCACAGCACCTCCGCCGCGGAAGAGATTGCCCGGGCCGTGCCCGGCGCCGAAGTGGTCAAGGGCTTCAACACCGTGTTTGCGCAGGTGCTGGCCAATGGCGCTGACCTGGGCGGCGAGAAGGTGACAGTGTTCCTGGCCAGCGACAGCGAGCGCGGCAAGCAAACGGCCAAGGCGCTGGCTGAAAGCATGGGCTTCAAGACCCTGGACGCGGGCGGCCTGAAGAACGCGCGCTACCTGGAGCCGCTGGCCGGCCTGAACATCTACTTCGGCTATGGCGCAGGCCTGGGCACGGCGGTGGCGCCGGCCTGGATCGGCAGCTGATCCCACCCACCTGTCAACCCCCATCAGGAGCCCCTATGACTGCCCCTTCGCTGTTTGTGTCCCACGGCGCACCCACCTACGCCATCGAGCCTGGCCTGGCCGGCGAGCAGTTGCACGCCCTGGGCCTGGCCCTGGGCAAGCCCCGGGGCATCGTGGTGGTGTCGCCGCACTGGATGACGCGCGGCGTGGCCGTGACAGCCAGCGCCCGCCCGCCCACCATCCATGACTTTGGCGGCTTTCCTGACGCGCTGTACAGCCTGCAATACCCCGCGCCCGGCGACGGTGCGCTGGCCGCGCGCGCCGCGCAGCTGCTGCAGGGGCTGGGCCTGCCGGTGAGGCTGGACGACACGCGCGGGCTGGACCACGGCGCCTGGGTGCCGCTGCTGCACATGTACCCCGACGCCGACGTGCCCGTGGTGCAGGTGTCGCTGCCGCATGACAGCACGCCGGCCACGGCTTTTGCGCTCGGCCAGGCGCTGGCGCCGCTGGCGCATGAGGGCGTGCTGGTGATCGGCTCGGGCAGCCTCACGCACAACCTGTATGAGTTCCGTGGCGGCGATGTGGCGGCGGCGGACTACGCGGTGGAATTCACGCACTGGATCCGCGCCGCGGTGCGGCGCGGCGACACAGCTGCGCTGCTGCACGCGCTGCGCGACGCACCGCACGCGCGGCGCGCGCACCCCACCAGCGACCATTACCTGCCGCTGCTGGTGGCCGCGGGCGCCGCGGCGCAGGCCACGCCCGCCACCGTGCTGGACGGCGGCATCCGCCACGGCATGCTGGCCATGGAGTCGTACCTGTTTGGCCAGGTGCATTAACCTCGGTGCATGGACGACGACAGCAACCAGATTGAAGTACCCGCCAGCTTCGGCGCCCTCTTCACCACCCCCGCCGGCCGCCTGCGCGAGCCGGCGGCCACCGTGCGCCAGCGCTATGAGCTGTGCGAAGACCTGGCCCAGATGCTGGTGGACCAGGCGGCCACGCTGCAGTTCAAGACCGGCCGGTCCGAGGCCGAGGTGCTGCAGACGATTGAGGCCGGCCTGACGGGTGGCGATGCGGGGGTGAGTGCGCAAGAGGCGCTCTGGGTGGGCATGCGGCTGGCGGAACTGCTGGACTGGAAAATTCCCGCAGGGCAGACCGGCGAATAACCGTCATCAAATAGCCGTCATCCGTCATGGCCGCAACCGCCCAGCGTCCCGCGCCGCGGCTCGCACCGCCTCATGGATCGCCGCCACCACTGCCTCTGGCTTTTCCATCGGGATGCCGTGGCCGCTGTCCACCCAGACCTGCCGTGCGCCGGGGTACAGGGTGGCCAGGGCGACGCGCTTGCGGTTGGCGTCATCGGCCAGGGCCGACGACTGCGCCATCGGGTGCAACGCGCTCAGCACCCATACCGGCACGGCGGGGTCCGCCGGCAGGCCCAGCACGATCTGGCCTGTAGCGTCCAGAGCGGCCAATTCCTGTTTGGCCGTGTCGGAGGTCAGCATGCCAAAGGTCAGCTTGAGCCAGGCCGGCCATCCCTGCGGGTCACCGGCGCCCCTGAGCTGCTCGGGGTGGGTGGCGTCCACCAGCACCAGGGCAGCCACCTCGCGCGGGTGCTGCCGCGCATACAACTGCATGTACAGCCCGCCCAGCGAATGCCCCACCAGCACATACGGCGGCGGCAGCTTGCGCGCCTGCAGCAAGGCCCGCAGTTCGTTGACGATGTGCGTGCCGTCGCGTGTCTGCGCGACGGCATCGCTTTTGCCGTAGCCCGCACGGTTGTAGGCCAGCACGGTGCTTTCACGCGCGGCCTCGGGCCAGACCTTGGCCCACCAGTCCAGCGTGCCGCCCAAGCCGTTTTCCAGAACAACCACGGGCATGCCCTGACCGGCAACCACGGATTCAACCTGGCGCCCGCCCACGGCGGCGGTGGTGACTCCCGCCAAGGTGCCGCAGCCGCCGATGCACACGGCCAGCATCAGCCCCGCAACCAACCCGGTTGCGCGCGGGCTCAGCACCGCTTGGCCGCCCGCATCAAGGCGTTGCAGGTTTCACTGCTGCCTGCAGGGCGCGCCTTTGACCCGCCCGCCATCGGCGTGCAGATCGCGTCCGAATGCGGCGTCTGGCCAAAACTCATGGCGCGCTGGAAGCCCGTGGCGCTGTACATGTAGCAGGTGTAGGCCGCGCCGTCCCGTGTGTTCACGGTGTAATTCAGGCGGCCACCCGTCTCTTCGGTGCGCTCGCCCAGGGTGAACTGGCCCACGGGCCGTCCGATGGCCTGCGCCGTGCGTTGCTCGATCCCGCCCTGGTCAATCGTGGCGGCGCAGCCGCCCAGAAGCGCCAGCGCGGTGAAGGTGGTGATGGTTCGAAAGTACATGGATCAATCCTCGGGATGGGTTTCAGCGGCTGAAGCAGTTGTCCGTGGGGATCCGGGTCAGGGTGTTGGCCACATCCGCCAGCGTGGGCTGGATGGTGGGCATTTCGTCACCCACCAGGCACAGCAGGTTGCCCGGACGCAGCGTCCAGATGGTGCCCACGCGCGTGCCGGTCACGGTCTGGAAGATGCCCCAGTAAGCGCTCAGGCTGGCGCTGGCTTCGGTCTTCGCAAATGTCACAACGCCCAGGCGAGTAGGGCCGGCCTGGGTGGGCGTGCCCGCGCATTCATTGCCGCTGAAGCTCAGCACGCCTTCGTCGTAGTCGATCGTCGTGGGGCTGGTCACGCGGGCGCGCAGCAGCCGCTTGAACGACTGGCCGCCCGTGCGCACGCAGCCCTTTTGCACCCAGTCGCCCGCCAGCGCATCGATCTGGGCGGGCAGCGGCAGCGCATCACCGGGGCTGGGCGCGGGGGCCGGGGCGGGGGCAGGCGCGGGCAGCGCGGCGTCACCGTTGCCACCGTCACCACCACCGCCGCAGGCGCCCAGGGCGAGCGTGGCGGCGGCAAGGGCCGCCAGGGTGCACAGGCGCGCACGGCGTGATTGAGAGGGGAGAGACAGCATAAACAACTCCTTGAAAAGTTCTGGTTGGCAAAAAAAGGGCGAACGAAAGCCCGACCCTCAAGAGGGCCCTGGAGGAAACGCGGTGGAAAGTCAGTCCGGCTTGCGGGCCACGATGAACACCCGGAAGTCCTTGCCCCGGGTGCCGTGCCGCTCCACGGCCTCGATCCGCAGGCCCTGGCGCACCATGGCCGCGCGCAGCTGCGCCGCGTCAAGGCACAGCAACACATCCGGCGCCTTGCCGATGGCGCGCATCAGCGGCAGCGCCAGCCAGCGCACCAGCGGGTTCATCTCCGAAATGCACGGTGTCTTTGAAATGAGCAGGCCGCCCGGACGCAGGGCCCGCACGGCCTGGGCCAGCGCCAGGTCCAGGTCGCTCACCAGGTGCAGCATGTTGAAGGCCAGCACGGCGTCGTAAATGCCCTGGCCAAACACCTGCGCGTCGGCGTCGGCCACCGCAAAGCCCAGCTGCGCCATCGGGCGCGCGGCCAGCTTTTCGCGGGCGATGTTGATCATTTGCTGCGACACGTCGGTGGCCAGCAGGCGGCGTGTGAACGGCGCCAGGCGCAAGGCCGTGCTGCCTGTGCCGCAGCCGATCTCCAGCACATCCTGGCCGGGGTGCAGCAGGGCCAGCACGCGTTGCAGCGTGGCTTCATAGCCCGCCATGTCGGCAATCGGGTCGGCGGCGTACTTGCGCGCAATGCGGTCCCAGAAGCGGGCCTTGCGGGCAGCCGTTGCATGGTCCTGCAGCCCGGCGGGGGCAACGGCAAGCGGGGCGGTGGGTAAAGATGCCATGCCCGGATGCTATCCATGCACAACGCCGCAGGGAACTGCGGTAAATTGCAGCGAACCCATACAAAAATGCATGAATGAACTCGACTGGAATCAGCTAAAGGCATTTCTGGCCACGGCGGAGGCCGGCTCGCTGTCGGCCGCGGCGCGCAAGCTGGGCCTGACCCAGCCCACGCTGAGCCGGCAGGTGGCGGCGATTGAACGGCACATGGGCGTGACGCTGTTCGAGCGGGTGGGCAAGGCCATGGCGCTGACCAGCACCGGGCTGGACCTGCTGGAACATGCACGCGCGATGGGCACGGCGGCCGAGGCGCTTGCGCTGGCGGCCACGGGCCGCTCGCAGGCGGTGGGCGGTGTGGTGTCTGTGTCAGCCACCGACGCCATGGCCGCCTATGTGGTGCCGCCACTGGTGCGCCAGCTGCGTGAGCAGGACCCGGGCATTGTCGTGGAGGTGATTGCCTCCAACGCCTTGAGCGACCTGCTGCGCCGCGAGGCCGACATCGCCATCCGCCACGTCAAGCCCGAGCAGCCCGAGCTGATCGCGCGCCTGGTGCGCGAGGCCTCGGCCTGCTTTTACGCGTCTGAAGACTGGGTGAAAGTGCATGGCCACCCGCGCAGCGCGGCGGACGCCGCCGGCCTGCCCTTTGTGGGCGCCGGGCGCAACGGCCCGTACCTGGCCTACCTGCAGCATCACGGCCTGCCGGTGACCGAGGCCAATTTCAGCTGCCACGCCGAACATTCGGTGGCCAGCTGGTCGCTGGTGCGCGCCGGCATGGGCATCGGCGCGATGATGGATGACATCGCACGCCAGACGCCCGGCGTGGTGCGCGTGCTGGACGACGTGCCGCCGGTGATGTTTCCGGTCTGGCTGGTGAGCCACCGCGAGCTGCGCACCTCGCGGCGCATCCGCGTGGTGTTCGAGGCGCTGGCCGCGGGGCTGGCCTGAGGCCGCTGGCTCAGGCGGCGCGAAACACCACAGGCACCGCGATCGCGGCCAGCTTCCCGCGCAGATCGCGCTCGCGCGACAGGTCCGCCAGCGTCACCACCGCCGACAGCGTGCCGCCCTGCTCCACCGCCTGCACCGTCACGCCCGGCCCCGCGGCACCGGCTTCGGCCAGCATTTCGGTCAGCTTGACCTCGATGGCGCGCAGGCGCAGCGCGGGCTTGTAGATCTTGCCGATGGCGGTCATCGGCATCGCGTCGATGACCGTCACGCGCTTGGGCGCGGCCGGGCGCTCATACACCTGCGGCGCCACCTCGGCCAGCAGCGCGGCGGCGTCCATCCGCGCGCCAGGCTTGAGCGTCACGAAGGCCACGGGCAGCTCGCCCGCGTACGCATCGGGCTCGCCCACCACGGCGCACAGGGCCACGGCGGGATGGGCAAGAAAGGCCTCTTCCACCAGGCCGGGGTCGATGTTGTGGGAGCCGCGGATGATCACGTCCTTGGCGCGGCCGGTGATGTGCAGGTAACCCTGCGCGTCAATGTGGCCGAGGTCGCCCGAGATGAGCCACTCGCCTTCAAACATGCCGGCGTTGCGCGCGGCGTCGGTGTAGCCGGGGCTCACGTGCGGGCCGCGCAGCACCACCACGCCGGTTTCACCGGTCGCACAAGGCCGGTCCAGCTGAACCTCGCCGTCTTTCCATGCCACGGCGCGCACCTCGGTGTAGGGCAGGCGCAGGCCGGTGGAGCCGGGCACGCGCGGCGCGGCGAATGGCTCGATGCTGACCAGGCCCGCGCATTCGGTCATGCCCAGGATGTTGCGCACCGGAATGCGCAGGCGCTGTTCAAACTGCGCGGCCAGCTCGCCAGGCAGCGGCGAGCCGCCGGTGTAGGCCACCTTCACGGTGGAAATGTCCGCATCCACCGGCTGGTTCACCAGCGTGGCCAGGATGGTGGGCACGCAGGCCAGCGCGGTCACGCGTTCGCGCTCGCAGAATTTCCAGTAGTTTTTGACGAACGCCGCGTTGCGCATGCCGCTCAAGGTGGGCAGCACCTGCGTGGCGCCCACAGCCAGCAGCGCCAGGCCGTACACAAAGGCGCCCGCCACATGGAACAGCGGAAAGCCGTTGACCTCCACCGTGTGTTCGTCAAAGCCGTAGTAGTGGTGGGCAAACCAGCTGGTATGCGCTTCGTTGCCGTGGGTGTGCTGCGCGAGCTTGGGCGCACCCGTGGTGCCGCCGGTGTGAAAGAACGCCGCAATGCGCCCGGGCGTGAGCGCAGGATCGAATGTCAATATGTCCGGCTGGGCGTCCAGTTGGTCAAACCGGCCCGGCGCGATCTGCAGCACGGGGATGTCGTGCAGGGCACGCACCTTCTGCACGGTGCTCCACACGTCCAGCTCGTCGTTGGGGCCCAGCGCCACCAGCAGTTTGACGCCTGCGGCCTTTAGCAGCGCGGCGATGTGGTCGGGCTGCAGCAGGTAATTGATGGGGCAGGCCCGCCCCGCCACCTGCGCGCCCCAAAGCGCGTAATGCGTCTCGGGGATGTTGGGCGCCAGGATGGCTACCGCATCGTCCGGCGCCACGCCCAGCGATCTGAACAGGTTGGCCGCGCGGTGGATGTTGGCCAGCAGTTGCGCATAACTCACGCGCACGGGCTCCGCTGCGATGTCGCCATTGGGCAAATAGTTGAACGCCACGCGCTGCGCGTGCCGCGCGGCAGCCGATGCGATCAGCCCGTAGGTCGTGCGCTGGGGAATCGCCTGCTCATACGGCTGCTGCTCCAGCCGCTGCACATCCGCCAGCGAGGCAATCACGCCAGCCCCAGCAACCTGACCGCGTTGTCCTTCAGGATGCCGGGCATCACCTCGGGCTTGAAGCCGGCTTCTTCAAAGTCCTTCATCCAGCGCTCGGGCGTGATCAGCGGGTAGTCACTGCCAAACAGCACGCGGTCCTTGAGCAGCGTGTTGGCGTACTGCACCAGCTGCTTCGGGAAATACTTGGGGCTCCAGCCGCTCAGGTCGATCCACACATTGGGCTTGTGCGTGGCCACGCTCAGGGCCTCGTCCTGCCAGGGGAAGCTCGGGTGCGCCATGACGATCTGCATGTCGGGGAAGTCGATCGCCACGTCGTCCAGGTGCATGGGGTTGCTGTATTCCAGCCGCAGCCCGCCGCCGCAGCGCATGCCGCTGCCAATGCCGCTGTGGCCGGTGTGGAAGATCGCGGGCAGCTTGTGCGCATTGATCACCTCGTAGATGGGCCAGGCCATGCGGTCATAGGGGTGATAGCCCTGCACCGTGGGGTGGAACTTGAAGCCCTTGACGTTGTGCTCCTTGATCAGCCGTTCGGCCTCGCGCGCGCCCATCTTGCCCTTGTGCGGGTCGATGCTGCCAAAGCACATCATCATGTCGCTGTTGGCCTTGGCCGCCTCGGCGATTTCCTCGTTGGGGATGCGCCGGCGGCCCAGCTGCGATTCGCTGTCCACGGTGAACATCACCAGGCCGATCTTCTTTTCGCGGTAATGGGCAATGGTCTCGGCAATGGTGGGGCGGCGGCTGTTGCGGAAATACTTGTCCGCCGCGCGGTCGTATTCCTCGCCGTAATTGTCAAACGGGTTCCAGCAGCTCACCTCGGCATGGGTGTGCACGTCAATGGCGATGAGGTTCTTGTAATCCACGGGTTGTCTCCTGGTTCCCAGGCCACTGGAGCCTAGGGTAAGTCCTTACGAAACAGGACTTCGGGTTTCTTGAATTGGTTATTATTTATAACAATAATCCACCCACTTGGCAAACACCGACATGACCCAAAAAGACGTTCAACTTGAAATCCGCGGCCCTGTTGCCGTGGTGCGCCTGAGCCGTCCGGCCAAGCGCAACGCGCTGTCCGACGGTGTCATTCTGGCACTGCGCGGCATTTTTGAAACCCTGCCCGACACGGTGCGCGCCGCCGTGCTGGACGGCGAAGGCGAGCACTTCTGCGCCGGCCTGGACCTGAGCGAGCTGAAAGAGCGCGATGCCGGCCAGGGCCTGCACCATTCACGCATGTGGCATGCCGCGCTGGAGCGTGTGCAGTACGGCCCGGTGCCGGTGGTGGCCGCGCTGCACGGCGCGGTGGTGGGCGGCGGGCTGGAGCTGGCCAGCGCCTGCCACATCCGCGTGGCCGATGAGTCCACCTTCTATGCCCTGCCCGAGGGCTCGCGCGGCATCTTCGTGGGCGGCGGCGGCGCGGTGCGCATTCCGCGCCTGATCGGCGCCGCGCGCATGACCGACATGATGCTCACCGGCCGCGTGTACAACGCGGCGGACGGCGAGCGCGCGGGCTTCGCGCAGTACCTGGTGCCCCAGGGACAGGGGTTTGACAAAGCCTTTGAGCTGGCCACGCGCGTGGCAGAAAACGCGCCGCTGACCAACTACGCGCTGATGCACGCCCTGCCCCGCATCGCCGAGCAGCCGGCGGACCAGGGTTTCATGACCGAAGCCCTGATGGCCGCCATTGCGCAAAGCGCGCCCGAGGCCAAGAGCCGCGTCAAGGCCTTCCTGGACGGCAAGGCAGCCAAGGTCAAGAAGGCCTGACTCTCAACCACAAGAACATGAGCGAGACATCCCTGAACCCCAAGTACCGCCCGCTGACCTTCGGCGTGACGCGCGTGCTGATGCGCGACGGCCAGGACGGCACGCGCTATGTACGCGCCGACCAGCCGCTTGAGCCGCATGCACAGCGCCTGACCGACCGCCTGCTCCACTGGGCGCAGGCCACGCCCGGGCGCACCTTCATGGCGCGGCGCGTGCGCAACGCCGACGGCAGCACCGGCGACTGGCGCCACATCAGCTACGCCCAGGCGCTGGCCAGCGCGCGCAGCATCGGCCAGGCCCTGCTGGACCGCGGCCTGAGCCCCGAGCGGCCCGTGGCCATCCTGAGCGAAAACGACCTGGAGCACGCGCTGCTGGCGCTGGGCTGCCTGTACGCGGGCGTGCCCTACTGCCCGGTGTCGCCCGCCTATTCCACCGTCAGCCAGAACTACGACAAGCTGCGCCATGTGCTCACCACGCTCACACCGGGCCTGGTATTCGCGGCCGACAGCGCACGCTATGGCAAGGCCATTGCGGCTACCGTGGGCGACGATGTGGAGGTGCTGACGGGCGATGCGTTCAACACGCTGCTGGCCACCGAGGCCACGGCGGCGGTGGATGCCGCCATGCAGGCCACCGGGCCCGACACCATCACCAAGTTCCTGTTCACGTCGGGCTCCACCAAGCTGCCCAAGGCGGTGATCAACACCCACGGCATGTGGTGCGCCAACCAGCAGCAGATGCGCCAGAGCATGCCGGTGCTGGCCGACGAGCCGCCCGTGCTGGTGGACTGGCTGCCCTGGAACCACACCTTCGGCGGCAACCACAACTTCGGCCTGACGGTCTACAACGGCGGCACGCTGTACATCGACGATGGCAAGCCCACGCCCGCGCTCATGGCCGAGACGCTGCGCAACCTGCGCGAGATCGCGCCCACGGTGTACTTCAACGTGCCCACTGGCTTCGAGGCGATTGCCAACGCCATGAAGACCGACGACGCGCTGCGCAAGAACCTGCTGTCGCGCGTGCGCATGTTCTTCTATGCCGGCGCGGCGCTGGCCCAGCCCGTGTGGGACACGCTGCATGAGGTGCAGGAGCGCGAGATCGGCGAACGCATCGTGATGGGCACCGGCCTGGGCATGACGGAATCGTCGCCGTTTGCGATCTTCGTCACCAACCCCAACGTCAAGGCCGGCTACCTGGGCGTGCCCACGCCGGGACTCGAATTGAAGCTGGTGCCGGCCGAGGGCAAGACCGAAGTCCGCTACAAGGGCCCCAACATCACGCCTGGCTACTGGCGCGCGCCCGACGCCACGGCAGAGGCCTTTGACGAGGAAGGCTTCTTCTGCACCGGCGACGCCGTGCTGTGGATCGACGAGGCCGACGTGCACCAGGGCCTGAAGTTCGACGGCCGCATCGCAGAAGACTTCAAGCTCGCCACCGGCACGTTCGTGAGCGTGGGCCCGCTGCGCGCCAAGGTCATTGCCGCGGGCGCGCCCTATGTGCAGGACGCGGTGCTGACCGGCATCAACCTGAAGGAAGTGGGCGCCCTGATATTCCCCACCGCCGCCGTGCGCCAGCTGGCGGGCTTGGGCGTCAACGCCCCGATGAAAGAAGTGGTGGAAAGCGCACCGGTGCAGGCGCACTTCCAGACAGTGCTCAACGAACTGAACCGTTCAGGCACCGGCAGTGCCAACCGCATCGCGCGGCTGCACGTCATGCACGAGCCGCCGTCCATCGACAAGGGCGAAGTCACCGACAAGGGCTCCATCAACCAGCGTGCAGTGCTCAAACACCGCGACGCCATGGTGAATGCCCTGCATGACGGCACCCTGCCTTTCACCCTTTTGCCAACGGAAGCAAAGCCATGAACATTCAAGGACAAGCCGCCCTCGTCACCGGCGGCGCATCAGGCCTGGGCGAGGCCACCGCGCGCGAGCTGGCCCGCCTGGGCGCCAAGGTGGCCGTGCTGGACGTGAACATGGCTCTGGCCGAAAAGGTGGCCGCCGACATCAACGGCATTGCCTGCCAGTGCGACATCACCAACACCGACAGCGTGGTGGCCGCGCTGGACAAGGCCGCCGCCGCCCACGGCCCGGCACGCATCCTCATGAACATCGCCGGCATCGGCACGGCCAAGCGCATCGTCGGCAAGGACGGCAATCCCGCTGCGCTGGAAGATTTTGCGAAAGTCATCAACGTCAACCTGATCGGCAGCTACAACATCAGCCGCCTGTTTGCTGCGGCCTGCGTCAAGCTGCCCGCGCTGGAAGACGGCGAACGCGGCGTGATGATGTTCACCGCGTCGGTGGCCGCGTTTGACGGCCAGGTGGGCCAGCAGGCCTACAGCGCCAGCAAGGGCGGCCTGGTCGGCATGACGCTGCCCATGGCGCGCGACCTGGCGCAGCACGGCATCCGCGTGTGCACGGTGGCGCCGGGCCTGTTTGCCACGCCGCTCATGAAGCAGCTGCCCGAGCCCGTGCAGGCCTCCCTTGCGGCCTCCATCCCGTTCCCCTCGCGCCTGGGCAAGCCGCAAGAGTTTGCGCAGCTGGCGGCACACATCGTGACCAATGGCCACCTGAACGGCGAGGTCATCCGGCTCGATGGGGCCCTGCGCATGGCCCCTCGATAAAACCATTTTTCCAAGGAGACAACCATGAGCAACCGACGTACTTTCATCACCCAGACGGCCGCGCTGGCCGCCGGCGCGGGCTTGCCCCTGTCGGCGCTGGCCCAAGCCAATCTGGAACTGGCCAAGGTCATCTGCGGCTTCCCGCCCGGTGGCACCAGCGACGCCATGTCGCGCCGCATCGCCGACAAGCTGCGCGGCGGCTATGCCACCAACGTGGTAGTGGAGAACAAGCCCGGCGCGGGCGGCCAGATCGGCGTGACCACGCTGCGCGACAGCCCGGCTGACGGCAGCTCCATGCTGCTCACGCCGTCGTCCATGCTGTCGATCTATCCGTTCGTGTACAAGTCGCTTCCCTACAAGCCGCTGGAAGACGTGCAGCCGGTTTCGCTGGCCTGCTACTTCAACCACGCGTTCGGCGTGGGCCCGGCCGTGCCCGAGAGCGTGAAGACCATCAAGGACTTCCTGGCCTGGGCCAAGGCCAACCCGACCAAGGCCAACTACGGCTCGCCGGGCGCGGGCTCCATGCCGCACCTGATCGTGGGCCTGCTGAACAAGCTGACGGGCAGCGACCTCAAGCACATCCCTTACCGCGGTTCGGCCCCCGGCATCCAGGACCTGCTGGGCGGGCAGATCTCGGCCATGTCGTCGCCGGTGGGTGATTACCTGCCCTACCTCAAGAGCGGCCGCCTGCGCCTGCTGGCCATCTCGGGCACCAACCGCAGCCCGTTCGTGCCCGACGTGCCCACGTACCGGCAGCAGGGCTACCCGATCACGGTGCGCGAGTGGTACGGCGTGTTCCTGCCCGGCAAGGCCAGCCCCGCCGTGGTCAGCCGCGCCGCGGCCTACCTGCAGCCCGCGCTGGCGCAGCCCGACCTGATCAGCAGCATGGCCCAGGTGGGCATGGAAGTGCAGTCGTCCTCGCCCCAGGTGCTGGGCGATTTGCTGCGCGCCGACGCCGAGGAATGGCGCCGCCTGATCAAGCAGATCGGCTTTACCGCAGAGAGTTAAACCACCCCCGAGGCGCCCTTGGCGCCTCCCCCTCAAGGGGGCGCCGCCGGCGGCCCGGCAAAGCCGGTTCCGCGGCGGCACTTGAATAAATCGTTGCGCCTTTTGGAGCCTTATATGAAAACGTCTCGTCTCTGGCTGCTGGGTGCAGTCGTCACCGTTGCGTCGCTGGCGGGCTGCTCTACGCAGCCGCCGGCCACCACGACGCTGAAAGCCGCCACACCCGCAACGTTAGCCCAATGCGAGCCACTGACCACGGCCTTTCGCCATGACAACACCACGCTGGACTCCGCCGCCACCGTGCCCGCGGGCGCGCTCAAGCTGGCCGGCCAGAACGTGGCCGCGCACTGCCTGGTCAAGGGCGCGATGCACAAACGCAAGGGCAGCGACGGGCGCGACTACGCGATTGCATTCGAGATGCGCCTGCCCCGGAACTGGAACGGGCGCTTTTACTACCAGGGCAACGGCGGCCTGGACGGCGCGGTGCGCCCGGCCGAAGGTGCCCTGGGCGGCGGGCCGCTGACCGGCGCGCTGATGCAGGGCTTTGCCGTCATCAGCTCCGACGCCGGCCACACCGGCGCGCAGACGCCCTATTTCGGCGCCGAGCCGCAGGCCCGGCTGGACTACGGCTGGCAGGCCGTGGCCAAGCTCACGCCCATGGCCAAGGGGTTGATCGCCACCGCCTACGGCAAGGGCCCCGACCGCTCGTACATCGGCGGCTGCTCCAACGGCGGGCGCCACGCCATGGTGGCCGCCGCGCGCATCGGCGACCAGTACGACGGCTACCTGGTGGGTGCGCCCGGCTACCGCCTGCCCAACGCCGCCATGGCCCAGCTGTGGGGCGTGCAGCAATGGGCGCCGCTGGCCACGCCGGGCGCCACCGTCAAGCACCCGCTGGCGCCCAACGTGAACATTGCCGACCTGGGCAGCGCACTGACCGCCGCCGAGCGCCAGACGGTGGCAGGCGCGCTGCTGGACAAATGCGACGCGCTGGACGGCCTGCGCGACGGTATGGTGCAGGCCACGCAGGCCTGCCAGGCGGCGTTTGACATCCGCCGCGACGTGGCCGCCTGTGGCACGGCGGGACGCAACGGCGCCTGCCTGACGCCCGCGCAAAAAGACGTGCTGGCCACAGCATTCGCCGGCGCCACCACACGCAGCGGCCGCGCGCTGTACAGCGCCTTTCCCATGGACGCGGGCATTGCCGGCGCCAACTGGGCGCAATGGAAATTCGTGAACGCGCTGGCGCTGGACCCGCTGTCGGTGGGCACGGTGTTCAGCTCGCCGCCCACGCCGGTGGATGCGATGAAGGAAGACCTGGACGCCCGCCTGGCGCTGCTGTCCGCCACCACGGCCACCTACCGTGAATCGGGCATCTCGCTGATGTCGCCCCCGGGCCACGAGAGCGCCGCCGGCATGGCCGCGCTGCAGGCACGCGGCGCGCGCATGGTGCTGTACCACGGCGTGAGCGACGCCATCTTCTCGGCCGAGGACACCCGCCAGTGGATGCTGCGCCTGGACCAGGCGCTGGGTGGCAAGGGCGCGGACTTCGCGCGCTACTTCCCGGTGCCCGGCATGAACCATTGCAGCGCCGGCCCGGCGGCCGACCAGTTCGACCTGCTGACGCCGCTGGTGCAGTGGGTGGAGCAAGGCGTGGCACCCAACGCCGTGACGGCCAGCGTGCGCGGCGCCGGCAACCCCGGCGGCGCCAACGCCGAACTGCCCGCAGGCTGGTCCGCCAGCCGCACCCGGCCGCTGTGCGCCTGGCCCACCGTGGCCCGCTACAACGGCAGCGGCGACGTGGAAAAAGCATCCAGCTTCAGCTGCAAACCCTGAGCCACCCCAAGAAGATCTGACCCCGCACCATGGATTACCGACCCCACGCCGATGACGCCCGATTCCTGCTGATGGAGGTGCTGGACGCGCCAGCACAGCTGGCCGCCCTGCCCGCCATGGCCGACGCCGACCCGGCGCTGATGGCCCAGGTGCTGGACGAAGCGGGCAAGTTCGTGGGCGAGGTGGTGGCACCGCTGAACGCGGCGGGCGACGCGACGGGCTGCACGTTCAACGCCGGCGGCGTGGCCACGCCGCCGGGTTTTCGCGATGCGTACCAGGCGTTCTGGCGGGCCGGCTGGCCGGCGCTGGCCTGCGCGCCGCAAGACGGCGGCCAGGGCCTGCCCTGGGTGCTGGAGGGCGTTCTGTACGAATGGCTGAGCGCGGCCAACCACGGCTGGACCATGGCGCCGGGGCTGCTGCATGGTGCCTATGAGTGCCTGAAGCACCACGGCAGCGCCGACCTGAAGCAGCGCTACCTGGCAAAGATCGCCAGCGGCGAATGGCTGGCCACCATGTGCCTGACCGAGCCCCATGCGGGCAGCGACCTGGGCCTGGTGCGCACGCGCGCCGTGGCGCAGGCAGACGGCAGCTACCACCTGAACGGCAGCAAGATCTTCATCTCGGGCGGCGAGCACGACCTGACGGACAACATCATCCACCTGGTGCTGGCACGGCTGCCCGACGCGCCGCCCGGGCCCAAGGGGCTGTCGCTGTTCCTGGCGCCCAAGGTGCTGCCCCACGACACGCATGGGGGTGCACGCAACGCCGTGCACTGCGAGCGCATCGAGGAAAAAATGGGCCTGCATGGCAGCCCCACCTGCGCCATGCGGTTTGACGGCGCCACCGGCTGGCTGATTGGCGAGCCGGGACGCGGGCTGAACGCGATGTTTGTGATGATGAACGCCGCGCGCCTGCATGTGGCGCTGCAGGGCGTGGGCCTGCTGGACGCGGCCTGGCAAAAGGCAGACGCCTATGCACGTGAACGCACGCAGATGCGCGTGCCGGGCCCGCGCGACGCCGCCAAGGCAGCAGACGAAATTATTGGCCACCCCGCCATCCAGCGCATCCTGGACACCGAGCGCGCCTGGGTGGACTGCGCGCGCGTGCTGGCCTACCGCACGGGTCTGGAACTGGACATCGCGCGCCACCACCCGGACGAAAAGCGCCGCGCCAGCGCGCAACGCTGGTGCAGCCTGGTCACGCCGGTGCTCAAGGCCGCCTGCACCGAGCAGGCCTTTCACGGCGCCAGCGACTGCCTGCAGGTCTTTGGCGGGCACGGCTACATCCGCGAATGGGGCATCGAGCAGATCGTGCGCGATTCGCGCGTGGCCATGATCTACGAGGGCACCAACGAAATCCAGGCGATCGACCTGCTGGTGCGCAAGGTGCTGCCCGACGGCGGCGCCGCGCTGGCCGCGCTGCTGCTGGACCTGCGCCACGACCTGGACGCCGCCGTGCCGGAACACGCCGAGGTGCTGCGCCGCCTGGCCGAGCTGCGCTACGCCACCACGCAGCTGGCCCATGCGGCCCAGGCCGACGCGCAGCTGCCCTACTGGGTCGCCGGCGACTACCTGCGCGCCGTGGCACTGGCACTGCTGGCCTGGGCCGCCACGCGCATCGACGCGGCCGCGCCCCGCGCCGCGCAGCCCGCGCGCTGGCAGCGCGCCACCCAGGCGCTGCGCCGCTGGGTGATGCCGGAATTCAGCCTGCGCCTGGGCCTCATCAAGGACAGCGCGGACAAAGCCGCTATGCTTGCGGGCCAAACCGCCCCCGCAGCCCCAGCCGCCACCCCCGCCAACGCATGAGCACCCGCAAGCCCGCCGCCGTCCCTTCGGTCGAAGAGGTCGATACCAGCTACCTGGAAAGCCTGATCGGCTACAACGCGCGGCGCGCGGCGCTGTCGGTGATCGAGGTGTTCCTGGACCGAATGGCCGTGTATGGCCTGCGGCCGGTGGATTTTTCGGTGCTGTCGCTGATCACCCACAACCCCGGCATCACCTCGCGCCAGCTGTGTACCACGCTGGGCATGCTGCCGCCCAACCTGGTGGGCATGATCAACAACTTTGAAAAGCGCGACCTGGTCATGCGCAAGCCCCACCCGCGCGACGGCCGGGCCATGGGGCTGCACCTGACCGCCGCCGGCCACAAGCTGATGCGCGACGCCGAGCGCACCGCGGCCGAGCTGGAGCGCGACGTGGGCGCCCGCCTGAGCGCGGCCGAAAACAAGACGCTGATCCGGCTGCTGCAGAAGATCTACCTGCACCGCACTGAAACGGCCTAGCTGACACGGCATAGCACAGTTGTAACCCCCATATAAAGGGGTTTGCGCGCTATTGTTTGTGTAGCAAAACCTGCGTACACTTGCGCTCCGGCTGCGAGGGCCGCGCACGAGGAGACCCCTTTCAATGAGTTCGAAGGACAACGCGGCGGTGAGCCAGCTGCTGAGCTTGCTGGAAGCCCGCTACGCGATGCGCGTGCTCTGGGCCCTGCGCGACGGTCACCCGCAAACCTTCCGCCTGCTGCAAGACAGCGTGGGCGGCATCACCCCCAACACCCTGAACACCCGCCTGAAAGAGCTGCGCGAGGCTGGCCTGGTCAGCCATGGCAGCGACGGCTACATCGTCACCCCCATGGGCGTGGACCTGCTCAAGCGCCTGAGCGACCTGCAGGCCTTCGCCATCAAATGGACGCTGGTGCAAACCCGCAAGAAGACGCCTGCTCCCTGAAACCTGCCCCCCCCTGTTTCCACCATGCAACAACACCTGAGTCTTTCCGCCGTGCTGCCCTCCGACCATGAACGTGCCGTGCTGATCGGCCGCGCCTGGGTCGAAGGCACCGGCCCCGTGCTCGTGCGCGTGCGCGAGGACGGCCTGTACGACCTGTCGCACATTGCCGCCACCGCCAGCCAGCTGCTGGAAATGGCCGACCCCGTGGGCACGGTGCGCGAATACGGCGTGCAGCGCATCGCGTCCACCGCCGAGGTGCTGGCCAACAGCGCCCATGACCGGCGCGACGCCGCCCTGCCCTGGCTGCTGGCGCCGTGCGACCTGCAGGCCATCAAGGCCGCGGGCGTCACTTTCGTGGCGTCCATGCTGGAGCGCGTGATTGAAGAGCAGGCCCGTGGCGACGCCGGCAAGGCGCAGGCCGTGCGCCGCGCCGTGGTGGACGTGATCGGCGACAACCTCTCCAGCGTCAAGCCGGGCTCGCCCGAGGCCATGAAGCTCAAGGACGTGCTCATCGCCCAGGGCGTGTGGAGCCAGTACCTGGAGGTGGGCATCGGCCCGGACGCCGAGATCTTCACCAAGTCGCAGCCGCTGAGCGCCGTGGGCACCGGCGCACAAGTCGGCATCCACCCCAAAAGCGAATGGAACAACCCTGAACCCGAGGTGGTTCTGGCCGTGAACAGCCGCGGGGAAGTCAAAGGCGCGGCGCTGGGTAATGACGTGAACCTGCGCGACTTTGAAGGCCGCAGCGCGCTGCTGCTGGGCAAGGCCAAGGACAACAACGCAAGTTGCGCGATCGGCCCGTTCATCCGCCTGCTGGACGAGCACTTCGGCATCGACGACGTGCGCGGCTGCGACCTGGCCATGCAGGTCACGGGCACTGATGGCTTTGTGATGCAGGGCGCCAGCTCGCTGCGGCAGATCAGCCGCGACCCGCTGGACCTGGTGGCCCAGGCCTGCGGGCCCAACCACCAGTACCCCGACGGCTTCATGCTGTTCCTGGGCACCATGTTCGCGCCCACGCAGGACCGCTTTGGCCCCGGCCAGGGCTTCACCCATGCGGTGGGCGACGTGGTCACGGTCTCCACGCCCGGCCTCGGTACACTTGCCAACCGCGTGAACCACTCCGACAAAGTGGCCCCCTGGACCTACGGCATGGCCGCGCTGATGCGCGACCTTTCGCGCCGCGGCCTCATCAACTGAACGAAAGAACCTTCACCATGATCACCACCCCCTCCGGCCTGCAATACGAAGACACCACCGTGGGCGACGGCGCCGAAGCCAGGGCCGGCCAGGACGTCACCGTGCACTACACCGGCTGGCTGTACAACGACGGCGCGCAAGGCGCCAAGTTCGACTCCAGCAAGGACCGCAACGACCCGTTCGAGTTCTCGCTGGGCGCGGGCATGGTCATCAAGGGCTGGGACGAAGGCGTGGCCGGCATGAAGATCGGCGGCAAGCGCACGCTGATCATCCCCGCCGCGCTGGGCTACGGCGCACGCGGCGCCGGCGGCGTGATCCCGCCGAATGCCACGCTCAAGTTCGACGTGGAACTGCTGGGCGTGCAATGAAGGTGGCTCAGCCCTTGGTATAGCTGCCAGTTTGGCCTGTCAGGCGCAGTATGCGGCCATGGACAGCAAACAGATACAGGCGGGCCTGCGCCCTTCAGCACGGGGGATGGTTGCCAGCCAACAGCACCCGCTCAGCCAGACCGGAGATCCGAAGACCGACGCCATGGCTGATCTCATACAGGTGCTGACCTTCTGGCAAGAAACCAGGGTCGATCTGGCCGAGGGCATAGAGCAAGTCATGTCTTGCGTGCTGGATCAACAAGTCGAGAACGGACGGCTGGACCTGAGCCCCCTGCGGGACAATCCGGCCCTGCCGCAGATACCTCTGATGCTCTGGCGCTCTCTGGCTGACTATTACAAGGTGCTGAGCAAGCAACCGCAGCTCATCGTGACCCTTCCCGCTGCGAGCCTGACAGGGCTGGCGGCCAAAACAACCATTGACGGACTGAACAGAATGCCCGCAGTCGCGGCGCTGGGCATCGAGTTGCCGCCCGTGGCCCAAGTGGACCTGAGCGCGTTGGGCCAGGGCGTGCACCCGGAGACAGGACGTCCGCTAGCGCCGCCACAGACAATTCAGGTCGCCCCCGCCAGGGAGCACCAGACAGGCACCGTCAAAACCAATCTGAAGGCACCACAACCTTCCCTCGTCTTGGGACATGACCCGAAAAACTGCATCACGGTCACCCAAGGGGACCTGTGTCTGCCCCTGGGAACCGGCATGAAGTGGGACACCAAGCAAGAAAGTCATTCCGCCGGCCCCAGTTCCAGTTCCAGTTCCAGTTCCAGTTCCAGTTCCAGTTCCAGTTCCAGTTCTTCGTCTTCTTCATCCTCCGCATCGACAAGGGAACCATGACGTGACCGGGGCTCAGCGCTTCCTTGCAGTGACCTCGATTTCAATGCGCATGCGCGGGTCGGCCAGGCCTGCTGAAATCATCATGGCCGCAGGCCGGATCTCGCCAAAGTATTTGCGCAGCACCGGCCAGCACTGGGGGAATTCATCCCCCCTGGGCAGCACATAGGTCACACGCACCACGTCCTTCAGGCTGGCGCCGGCCTGCGCCAGGGCGGCTTCAATGTTCTTCAGGCACTGCTCGGTCTGCGCCACCACACCATCGGCAATGGTCATGGTGCTGTAGTCAAAGCCGGTCGTGCCGGACACAAACACCCAGTCGCCGTCCACCACGGCACGCGAATAGCCGATCTCCTGCTCGAAGGTGGAGCCAGAGCTGATGAGCTGTCTTGGCATGGGTTCTTTCTCCTCTGGTTGAACCGCTGAAGAATACAGCTGGCCCCTACAATCCCCCAGCCTCGCCACCAGCGTTTCGCGGCCATTTCCGGCCCAAAGCAGGCCAAAACACCCCGAAAACCAGAAATCCCTGCCTTGAAAAGGGATTCTGAGCCCCAAGCTGCCCAGCAGCGTTACCAGAAAACAGTTATCCGAGCATGAGCGATCAACCCCAAACCCCACCCAACCAGCCGTCGTCCGGCCCCTCCGGCCCCGTTGGCGCCGCCGCCCCCATGAGCCCCGAGGAACGGGAAGCCGCCCAGGCCGCCAACGAGGCTGACGCCCTGAGCGCGGCCCGGGCCGAGCTGGCCATGCTGCAGGCCAAGAGCGCCGACCTGGCCGACCAGTTCCTGCGCGCCAAGGCCGAGGCCGAGAACGCCCGCCGCCGCGCCGAGGAAGAAATCTCCAAGGCCCGCAAGTTCGCGGTGGAGTCCTTTGCCGACAGCCTGCTGCCCGTGTGCGACAGCCTGGAAGCCGGCCTGGCCGTCAAGGAGGCCACCGCCGGGCAACTGCGCGAAGGCTCCGAAGCCACGCTGCGCCAGCTCAAGAGCGCGCTGGAACGCAACAAGGTGCTGGAGATCAACCCGGCCCCCGGCGCGAAGTTCGACCCGCACCAGCACCAGGCCATCAGCATGGTGCCTGCCGAGCAGGAAGCCAACACCGTCGTGACCGTGCTGCAAAAGGGCTACCTGATCGCCGATCGCGTGCTGCGCCCGGCCCTGGTCACGGTCGCCGCACCTAAATAAAACTCTTGAACCCGGGCGACTTATCCACAAGTAACCCACATCTGAATTTCATCTGCATCTGGAGAACACAACATGGGCAAAATCATTGGCATCGACCTGGGCACCACCAACTCGTGCGTGTCCATCATGGAAGGCAACACCACCAAGGTGATCGAGAACGCCGAGGGCGCGCGCACCACGCCGTCCATCGTGGCCTACCAGGAAGACGGTGAAGTGCTGGTCGGCGCCTCTGCCAAGCGCCAGGCCGTCACCAACCCCAAGAACACCCTGTACGCGATCAAGCGCCTGATCGGGCGCAAGTTCACCGAGAAGGAAGTCCAGAAGGACATCGACCTCATGCCCTACTCCATCGTGGCCGCCGACAACGGTGACGCCTGGGTGGAAGTACGCGGCAAGAAGCTGTCGGCCCAGCAGGTGTCGGCCGACATCCTGCGCAAGATGAAGAAGACCGCCGAGGACTACCTGGGCGAGCCCGTGACCGAAGCGGTCATCACCGTGCCCGCGTACTTCAACGACGCGCAGCGCCAGGCCACCAAGGACGCCGGCCGCATTGCCGGGCTGGACGTCAAGCGCATCATCAACGAGCCCACCGCCGCGGCCCTGGCCTTTGGCCTGGACAAGCAGGAAAAAGGCGACCGCAAGATCGCCGTGTATGACCTGGGCGGCGGCACGTTCGACGTGTCCATCATCGAGATCGCCGACGTCGATGGCGAAAAGCAGTTCGAAGTGCTTTCCACCAACGGCGACACCTTCCTGGGTGGCGAGGATTTCGACCAGCGCATCATCGACTACATCATTGGCGAGTTCAAGAAGGACCAGGGCGTGGACCTGTCCAAGGACGTGCTGGCCCTGCAGCGCCTGAAGGAAGCCGCCGAAAAAGCCAAGATTGAGCTGTCCAGCTCGGCTGCGACGGACATCAACCTGCCCTACATCACGGCCGATGCGTCGGGCCCGAAGCACCTGAACATCAAGCTGACGCGCGCCAAGCTCGAAGCCCTGGTGGAAGAGCTGATCGAGCGCACCATTGCGCCGTGCCGCACCGCCATCAAGGACGCCGGCATCGGCGTCAGCGACATCCATGACGTGATCCTGGTGGGCGGCATGACCCGCATGCCCAAGGTGCAGGAGAAGGTCAAGGAGTTCTTCGGCAAGGAGCCGCGCAAGGACGTGAACCCCGACGAAGCCGTGGCCGTGGGCGCTGCTATCCAGGGTCAGGTGCTGTCGGGCGACCGCAAGGACGTGCTGCTGCTGGACGTGACGCCGCTGTCGCTGGGCATCGAGACCCTGGGTGGCGTGATGACCAAGATGATCACCAAGAACACGACCATCCCGACCAAGTTCGCGCAGACGTTCAGCACCGCCGACGACAACCAGCCGGCCGTGACGATCAAGGTGTACCAGGGCGAGCGCGAGATGGCCAGCGGCAACAAGCTGCTGGGCGAGTTCAACCTCGAAGGCATCCCGCCAGCCGCGCGCGGCACGCCGCAGATCGAGGTGTCTTTTGACATCGACGCCAACGGCATCCTGCACGTGGGCGCCAAGGACAAGGGCACCGGCAAGGAAAACAAGATCACCATCAAGGCCAACTCGGGCCTGTCGGAAGAAGAAATCCAGAAGATGGTGAAGGACGCCGAGCTGAACGCCGCCGAGGACAAGAAGAAGCTTGAGCTGGTGCAGGCCAGGAACCAGGGCGAAGCGCTGGTGCACAGCGTGAAGAAGAGCCTGGGCGAATACGGCGACAAGCTGGAAGCCGGCGAGAAGGAAAAGATCGAGGCTGCCGTCAAGGACGTGGAAGACGCGCTCAAGGGCGATGACAAGGCCGCCATTGACGACAAGAGCAACGCGCTGATGACCGTGAGCCAGAAGCTGGGCGAGAAGATGTACGCCGACCAGCAGGCCGCGCAGGCGGCCCAGGCGGCAGCGGCCGGCGCCGGCGGCGCACAGGCGGAATCGCAGAAGCCGCAGGACGACAACGTGGTTGACGCTGAAGTCAAGGAAGTGAAGAAGGGCTAAGCCCTTGCAGGGGCTTTGACAGGCTCGGCCCGAACGGAGAAACCTTCGTTCGGGCTTTTCAGTTTTTTCCTGGTTGAGAACATGGCCACCAAAAGAGACTTTTACGAAATCCTGGGCGTCCCCAAGAACGCCTCGGAAGAAGAGATCAAGAAGGCTTATCGCAAGCTCGCGATGAAGCACCACCCTGACCGCAACCAGGGTGATGCCGCCAAGGAGGCCGAGGTCAAGTTCAAGGAGGCCAAGGAGGCCTACGAGATGCTGTCCGACGCCGAAAAGCGCGCGGCTTACGACCAGTTCGGCCACGCAGGCGTGGACCCGAACATGCGCGGCCCCGGCGGGCCGGGCGCTGAAGGCTTTGGCGGCTTTGCCGAGGCGTTTGGCGACATCTTTGGCGATGTCTTTGGCGGCGGGCGCGGCCGCGGCCAGGGCGGGCGTCAGGTGTACCGCGGCAGCGACCTGAGCTATGCCATGGAAGTCACGCTGGAAGAAGCGGCCGGCGGCAAGGAAGCGCAGATCCGCATCCCCAGCTGGGATTCATGCGACACCTGCCACGGCAGCGGCGCCAAGCCGGGCACGCAGGCCAAAACCTGCTCCACCTGCAACGGCCAGGGCGTGGTGCAGATGCGCCAGGGCTTCTTCAGCGTGCAGCAGACCTGCCCGCACTGCCGCGGCACGGGCAAGATCATCCCCGAGCCCTGCACCACCTGCCACGGCCAGGGCAAGATCAAGAAGCAGAAGACGCTGGAAGTGAAGATCCCCGCGGGCATCGACGACGGCATGCGCATCCGCAGCGCCGGCAATGGCGAGCCGGGCACCAACGGCGGGCCGCCGGGCGACCTGTACATCGAGATCCGCCTGAAGAAGCACGACATCTTCGAGCGAGACGGCGACGACCTGCATTGCTCGGTGCCGATCAGCTTCACCACGGCGGCGCTGGGCGGCGAGATCGAGGTGCCCACGCTGGCGGGCAAGGCCGCGATCGACATCCCCGAAGGCACGCAGGCCGGCAAGCAGTTCCGCCTGCGCGGCAAGGGTATCAAGGGCGTGCGCTCCAGCTACCCGGGCGACCTGTACTGCCACATCTCGGTGGAAACGCCGGTCAAGCTGACCGAGCACCAGCGCAAGCTGCTCAAGGAGCTGGACGATTCGTTGCGCAAGGGCGGTGCCAAGCATTCGCCCGACGGGCAAAGCTGGACGGACAAGCTCAAGGGTTTCTTCAACACCTGAGCGGCGCGCGGGTAACCGCTGGTAAACCAACGGCGGCGCCCGCACCAAACCGGCGCAAAATGCAGCGCCATGCGCCTGAAACTCTTTCGCTCCACGGGCTATGCGTCGGTCTTCGGCCCGGGCGAGACCCGCATGGCCACCCACCCGGGCTGGGTGATGCTGGCCACCAGCCTGTGGCTCGCACTGGCGTGCAATGCCCCCTTGGGCCTGGCGCTGATGCAGCGCGCCCACCCCATGGACGCGCTTGCGTTTGGCCTGCTGGCCGGTGGGCTTGCCGCAGTGCTGCTGGGCCTGCTGGCCTGGGGCAACGGCCTCAAGCTGATTGTGCTGTTGCTGCTGGTCGCGGGTGCCTGGGCGGCCACCTGGGCCTGGCTGCGCGGCCCCGCGCTGCCCTGGCAGCTGGCCGTCACGGTGCCCGTGCTGGCGCTGCTGCCCTGGGCCTGGCTGCGCAGCGTGACCGTCAAGCGCCTGTCGGGCGCGCGCCAGCTGCGCGTGCATCTGGTGGCGCTGCTGCTGGGCACGGGCGCCTGCGCGGGCGCATGGTGGCTGGTGTCGCCCGGCACCTGATCGCGGGCGGCCGCCGCACGGGCCGTCACATGTTCATGTGAAGGCCCTGCCCCGGCGGGCAGGGTTATGCTCGCCGCCATGCTGTCCGAACGTCAGGAGCCGGGTCTGTCCATCGCCGTGGTGGAGGACGACGCGCCGCTTCGCGAAACCCTGTGCGCTGCCATCAATGCGCAGCCGGGCATGCAGGTCACGGCGGCCTGGGGCACCCTGGCGGAGGCGCTCGCCTGGCTGGCGGGCCATCCGGTGGACGTGCTGCTGACTGACCTGGGCCTGCCGGACGGCTCGGGCATCGACCTGATCCGTGCCTGCGCCGCCACGCACCCGCGTTGCGACATCATGGTGATCACCATGTTTGGCGACGAGAAAAACGTGCTGGCCTCCATCGAGGCGGGCGCCGTGGGCTACATCCTCAAGGACGCCGACCAGCTGGACGTTGCCCGCTTCATTGCCGAACTGCGCCAGGGCGGCTCGCCCATGAGCCCGCTGGTGGCCCGCAAGCTGCTGCTGCGGGCCCAGCCCGCGCCGACGGTGCAGGCCAGCGCCGCGCACACCCCCGCAGCCGCCGAAGCCATCCGGCTCACGCCACGCGAGCAGGAGGCGCTGGACCTGATCGCGCGCGGCTACACCTACGGCGAGATCGCGTCGCTGCTGGCCGTGTCGGTCAACACGGTGCAAACGCACATCAAGAACACCTATGCCAAGCTGTCGGTGCACAGCCGCAGCGAGGCCGTGTTCGAGGCCCAGAAGATGGGCCTGCTGCAAGGCGGTTTGCTGAAGCCGGACGCCGTGTGACCGTGGCCCGGCTGTACCGGCTGCTCGTGCTTGCCGTGCTGGCGGCCCTGGCCGGGATGGCCGGTCCTGCGCGCGCTGCCGTCGTGCAACTGGACAGGGCCAACGTCATCGCAACCGTCGCCGGCACACAGCAGCCGGCCACCAGCACCCGGCTGCCCTACCACTGGGACAAGCTGCACGGCGCCGCCGGTGGCCAGGCGCGGTTTCGCCTGACCGTGCCCGTGCAGGACACCTCGGTACCGCTGGGCCTGTACATCCCGCGCCTGGGCAACACCTATGCCATTCGCGTCAACGGCGACCTGTTCGCCAGCTTTGGCACGCTGCCGGCCAACCGGTATGACGACGCGGCCACCGAGCCGCGCTACTTTGCCGTGCCGCCGCGCATGCTGGCGCCGCTCACGGTGATCGAGATCGACATTGGCGCCACCGGCGGGCGCCAGGGCGGGCTGTCTGCTGTCACCGCCGGGCCGGCGCACGAGGTTGAACCGATCTACCAGGCCAATCACTTCTGGCAGATCACGGGCGCGCGCGTGGTGGTGATCGTGAGCACGGTGCTGGGCCTGCTGGCCCTGCTGCTGTGGGCCCGCCAGCGCGACCCGGCCTACCTGGCCTATGGCCTGGGCGAGCTGCTGTGGGGCGTGCAGACCCTGCGCGTGCTCGTCGAGCACGCGCCGCTGCCATGGCCCTGGTGGGGCGTGATCCCGCTGGCCGCGTTCAATGCCGCGCCGCCGCTGCTGTGCCGGTTTGCGCTGATCATCATGGGCGCCGACAAGGGCCGCGTGGCCCGCATGGCCAATGCGCTGATCCTTGCGGCGGTGCCGGCGGCGCTGTTGACCATGCTGGGCGGCATGCTGTGGATCCCCCCGCTGTTCCAGGGCCTGATCACGCTCACCAGCGCGCTGATGGCCTGGGTGGTGATCTCTGCCGCCATGCGCAGCAACGTCCATGAAAAGCGCATCCTGGGCGTGGCCGTGGCCCTGATCGTGGCCTGCGCGGTGCGCGACGTGCTGGTGCTGCGCCTGTCAGCCAACAACTACGACGTGGTGCCGTGGATCCGTTTTGCCTGGGTGGGTTTCGGCGTGTCACTGGCCTGGATCATTGCCGAGCGGCTGCGCAAGGAAAGCGCCGCCGCGCGCGCGGCCAATGACAACCTGAGCGAGCAGCTGCGCGCGCGTGACGCCGAACTGGGCGCCGCCTTTGAGCGCCAGCGCGCCGAGGAAAAGCTGCTCGGCGCCGCCGAAGAGCGCCAGCGCCTGATGCGCGACCTGCACGACGGCCTGGGCAGCCAGCTGGTGGGCGCGCTGCGCGTGGCCCAGCAGCCCACGGCGTCGCGCGACGACATCACGCGCCAGCTGCGCGGCGCGGTGGACCAGCTGAAGATCACGGTAGACGCCATGCAGGAAACAGATGGCGACATCGCGTCCGTGCTGGGCGCCACACGCTACCGCCTGGCGCCGCGGTTGCAGGCTGCGGGCATTCACCTGCACTGGAATGTGGGCCGCCTGCCCGTGCTGCCGGGCTGGGGGGTACGCCAGTCCTACCAGCTGCAGATGATCCTGTTCGAGGCCTTCACCAACATGGTGGTGCACTCCGGCGCGAGCTCGGCGCGCCTGTCGGCCCAGCAGGTGAACCAGGACGGCACCCCCACGATAGAGATCACCATCACCGACGACGGCCGGGGCTTTGACGCTGCCACCGCAAACGGCGGCAAGGGCCTGGCCAACATGCGCCAGCGGGCCGCATCGCTGGGCAGCACGCTGCAGGTCACGTCGCAACCCGGTGACACGCGCATTCGCATCAGCATCCCGTTTGATGCCCGGCCCGCCGCCTGACGGCGCCGCCTTCAGAACAGTGCCTGCTGGCCCGCTGGTGAAGGACGCCTGAACGCCGTGGTGTCCAGGCTGAAGCGCTCGCGGTTGAAGCCCAGCCGCGCACAGGCCTTCTGGAAGCGCTGGGCTATCAGCTGGGCCCACAGGCCCTGGCCCTTCATGCGGGTGGAAAAGTCCGCGTCATAGTCCTTGCCGCCACGCATGTCGTGGATGCGCGCCATCACGCGGTCCGCGCGCTGCGGGTAGTGCACGGCCAGCCATTCGCGGAACAGCGGCGCCACTTCCCAGGGCAGGCGCAGCACGGTGTAGAACGCCGTGCGCGCCCCGGCGTCCCACGCGGCCTCCAGCACCTGCTCCATGTCGTCGTTGATGAACGGTATCTGGGGCGCCACGCTCACGCCCACGGGCACGCCCTGCTCGGCCAGCGCGCGGATGGCGCGCAGGCGCCGGTGCGGCGCGGCCGCGCGCGGCTCCAGCGTGCGGGCCAGGGCCGCGTCCAGCGTGGTGATGGTGATGTACACCGCGGCCAGCCGTCGCTGCGCCATGGGCGCCAGCAGGTCCATGTCACGCTCCACGCCGCTGGACTTGGTGACCAGGCCCAGCGGGTGGCTGGTTTCGTTGAACAGCTCGATGACCGAGCGCGTGAGCTTGAGTTCGCGTTCGATGGGCTGGTAGCAGTCGGTCACCGTGCCCACGGCCAGTGCGGTGGGCACATACGACGGGCGTGACAGCTCGGCGCGCAGCACGCTGGCGATGTTGCGCTTGGCGATCAGCCTCGTTTCAAAGTCCAGCCCCGGCGACAGGCCCAGGTAGCTGTGCGTGGGCCGCGCGTAGCAGTAGATGCAGCCATGCTCGCAGCCCCGGTAGGGATTGATCGAATGCTCGAAATAGATGTCGGGTGAGTCGTTGCGGCTGATGATGCTGCGCGCATCCTCGAACGTGACCTGTGTGCGCGGTGGCGCCGCTGCGCCGCCTGGCTGTGCGTCCACCGTGCCCCAGCCATCGTCAAACGCATCACGGGCGTCGCGCTCGAAGCGGTGCGCGATGCGGCTGGCCGCGCCACGCCCCTTGATGGCTGAAGGCGGGATGAGAATACTGTTCATTTAAACAGTATAGACATTGCATTGTGATGCTGAATTTTCAGTAATTATTGAAAATTCAGGAAATTTTGATTAGGATCAACCCATGCCGCTTGACACCACCCTCCCCCCTTTGTCCCGCCAGTTTGTTTCGCACTTTGGCGAGATGGGCAGCAAATGGGGCATCAACCGCACCGTGGGCCAGATCTATGCGCTGATCTTCATCTCGCAGCGCGCCCTGAATGCCGATGAAATTGCCGACACGCTGGAGTTCTCGCGCTCCAACGTGAGCATGGGCCTGAAGGAACTGCAGGCCTGGCGGCTCGTGAAGCTGCGCCACCAGAGCGGCGACCGGCGCGAATACTTCGAGGCACCGGGCGACGTGTGGGAGATCTTCCGCGTGCTGGCCGAGGAGCGCCGCCGCCGCGAGATCGAGCCCACGCTGTCCATGCTGCGCATGGCGCTGCTTGAATCCCCCGGCAACGACGCCGAGCGCCACGCGCAGGAGCGCATGCGCCAGATGCACGAGCTGATCGACCGGCTGATGACCTGGTTTGACGACGTGCAGAAGCTGGCGCCTGAAACAGCAATGCAGCTCATGGGCATGGGCGCGACGGTGACCAAGGTACTGGAATTCAAGGACCGCATGACCGGGCGGTCTTCCAGAAGCAAAGAGGAATAAATCATGGACCTGGACCCCCTGCTGCTGTCGCGCATCCAGTTTGCCGCCAACATCAGCTTTCACATCCTGTTTCCCACGATCAACATCGCGCTGTGCTGGTTCCTGGTGTACTTCCGCCTGCGCCATGGCGCCGCCAAAGGCACGCCGGCCGCGCAGGCCTGGGAAGAAGCCTATTACCTGTGGACCAAGATCTTCGCGCTGAGCTTTGCGCTGGGCGTGGTGTCGGGCATCACCATGAGCTTCCAGTTCGGCACCAACTGGCCCGGCTTCATGGAAAAGGCCGGCAACATTGCCGGCCCGCTGCTGGGCTATGAGGTGCTGACGGCCTTCTTCCTGGAAGCCACCTTCCTGGGCATCATGCTGTTTGGCCGCGGCCGCGTGTCCGACCGCGTGCACCTGCTGGCCACGCTGATGGTGGCCGCGGGCACCACGCTGTCGGCCTTCTGGATATTGAGCCTCAACTCATGGATGCAGACGCCGGCGGGCTACAAGATCATTGACGGTGTGATGCATGCCGACAGCTGGTGGGCCATCGTGTTCAACCCGTCATTCCCCTACCGGCTGGCGCACAAGCTGCTGGCCTCCACGCTGACGGCGGCCTTCCTGATCGCGGGCCTGTCGGCGTGGCAGCTCCTGCGCAGGACGGCCAACGCCGGCACGCACCGCGCGCTGCACACCGCCGTGGTGGCGGCGGCAGTGGCCATTCCCCTGCAGATCCTGGCCGGCGACATGCATGGCCTGAACACGCTGCAGCACCAGCCCGCCAAGATCGCCGCGATCGAAGGCATCTGGCACACCGAAAAGGGCGCGCCGCTCACGCTGTTTGGCTGGCCCAATGAAAAGGAAGCCCGCACCGACTACGCGATCCAGGTGCCCAAGCTGGCCAGCCTGGTGCTGGCGCATGACATCGACGCCGAAATCAAGGGGCTCAATGAATTCCCCGGCGCGCATCCGCCGGTGGCGCCGGTGTTCTGGAGCTTTCGCATCATGGTGGGCATGGGCCTGCTGATGCTGGCGGTGTCATGGTGGGGCGCGTGGACGCTGTGGCGCCACCGCAAGGGCAGCGCGACGGCGGGCCTGGTGTTCTCTGCCTGGCAACTGCGCCTGCTGGCGGGCATGACGTTCTCGGGCTGGGTGGCCACGCTGGCGGGCTGGTACGTCACTGAAATCGGCCGCCAGCCCTTCCTGGTGTATGGCGTGCTGCGCACCGCCGACCTGGTGGCGCCGCATTCGGGCGGCATGGTGCTGGCCACGCTGCTGGCCTACCTGGCGGTGTATGCCTTCCTGCTGGTGTCGTACGTGCTGGTGCTGATGTACATGGCACGCCATCCCGCCATGCCCACGCCCGAAACACCCCAAAGCCCCAAGGCCGCCACGCCCATTGGCGGTCCGGCCTGAGCGCAGGAGAACACGCATGAGCTTCAACGACATCCTGCCCCTCATCTTCATGGCCGTAATGGGCCTGGCGCTTTTGGCCTATGTGGTACTGGACGGCTACGACCTGGGCGTGGGCATCCTGCTGCCTTTTGCCACCGACGCGGAAAAGGACATCATGGTCTCCAGCATCGGCCCATTCTGGGACGCCAACGAAACCTGGCTGGTGCTGGGCATCGGCGTGCTGCTGGTTGCCTTCCCCAAGGCGCACGGCCTGGTGCTGCAGGCGCTGTACCTGCCGGTGGCGGTGATGCTGATCGGCCTGACGTTGCGCGGCGTGTCGTTTGACTTCCGCGTGAAGGCGCGCGCCGAGCGCAAGGCGCTGTGGAACGGCCTGTTCGCGCTGGGCTCGCTGCTGGCCGCCATGGCGCAAGGCTGGATGCTGGGCGCCTGGCTCACCGGCTTTGACAACAGCCTGTGGCCGCTGCTGTTCACCGCCGGCATTGCGCTCACGCTGCCCACCGCCTACGCGATGCTGGGCGCGGGCTGGCTCATCATGAAGACATGGGACGCGCTGCAACTGAAGGCCGTGGGCTGGGCCCGCGCGGTGATATTGCCCATGGGCGTGGCGCTGGTGGGCATCTCGCTGGCCACGCCCATGATCAGCCCCACGGTGTTTGACAAGTGGTTCAGCATGCCGGAGTTCATTGGCCTGCTGCCCATCCCGGTGGCCTGCGCGGCCGCCTTCTACGCGGCGTTCCATGTCATCAGCAAGCCAAAGGTGGTGGCCGCGGGCTATGGCTGGGTGGTGTTTGCCAGCACCGTGCTGCTGTTCGTGCTGGCCTTCTTCGGGCTGGCGTACAGCATCTACCCCTACATCGTGATCGACAAGCTCACCGTCTGGCAGGCTGCCAGCGCGCATGAGTCGCTGGTGGTGATCTTCGTAGGCACTGCCATCACGCTGCCGGTGATCGTGGTGTACACGATCTTCATGTACCGGGTGTTCTGGGGGCGGGCGAGTGTGTTGAGCTACGTGGCGCCGGTCGCCAGGGACAGCTGAGCCGGCACGCGGCATTGGCTATGATTCGCGCCGATGTTCCGCCTGACCGCCTTCACCCTCCTGTCGCTGTGGATGGCCACGGCCCACGCCGACATCCCCGCCGCCTACCAGCCGCTGGTGCCGCAACCCGCGTTCAGCTTCACCCAACGGCTGTTTGACCTGACGCCGGCGTTCGAGCAGGCGCGGGCACAGAACAAGCCGGTGTTTGTGTACCTGGGCGCGTCCGACTGCCCGCCGTGCGTGGACTACACGAAATTCCTGGCGCGCCAGCGCGATGCGCTCAAGCCCGCTTTTGATGGTGTGGTGCTGGTGGATCTGCGCACCTGGCTGCGCGGGCCGTCCGTCAAGCTGGCGCTGGATGGCAAGGAATACACGGTGGCGCAGTTCAAGACCATGGTGGGCGACCAGAACCCGGGCTTTTCCTATCCGTGGTTCTGGCTGCTGGCGCCCAACGGGCGGCAGCTGAAGCAGTTGCCTTATGGCATGGATGCCTACATGACCGTGGCAGGGCACACGCGGCTGCTCAATCAGCCGTAGCGGTCTTCAGCGCAGCCGCGCCTTGGCCTCTTCGTATTCGCGCTTCAGGCGCGCCACCAGGTCGGCGGTGCTGGTCACTTCGGTCACGGCGCCAATGCCCTGGCCGCAGCCCCAGATGTCCTTCCAGGCCTTGGCCTTGCTGCCGTCGCCGGAGGCGAAGTTCATGGTCTTCACATCGCCTTCGGGCAGGTTGTCCGGGTCCATGCCGGCGGCCACGATGCTGGGGCGCAGGTAGTTGCCGTGCACGCCGGTAAACAGGCTGGAATACACGATGTCGTCGCTGTTGCCGTCCACGATGGCCTGCTTGTAGGCGTCGCTGGCGCGGGCCTCGTGCGTGGCGATGAAGGCCGAGCCGATGTAGGCAAAGTCGGCGCCCATGGCCTGCGCGGCCAGCACGGCGCCGCCGGTGGCGATGGAGCCGCTCAGGGCCAGCGGGCCGTCAAACCACTGGCGAATTTCCTGCACCAGCGCAAACGGGCTCTTGACGCCCGCGTGGCCACCGGCACCCGCGGCCACGGCGATCAGGCCGTCCGCGCCCTTTTCAATCGCCTTCTTGGCAAACATGTTGTTGATGATGTCGTGCAGCACCACGCCGCCATAGCTGTGGATCGCGTCGTTCACGTCAGTGCGCGCGCCCAGGCTGGTGATGATGACCGGCACCTTGTATTTCACGACCATTTCCATGTCGTGTTCCAGGCGGTCATTGCTCTTGTGCACGATCTGGTTGATGGCAAACGGCGCGGCGGGCTTGTCAGGGTTGGCCTTGTTGTAGGCGGCCAGCGTCTCGGTGATCTCGGCCAGCCATTCGTCCAGCTGCGAGGCCGGGCGTGCGTTCAGCGCGGGCATGGCGCCGATGATGCCGGCCTTGCACTGCTCGATCACGAGCTTGGGGTTGCTGATGATGAACAGCGGCGAGCCGATGATGGGCAGCGGCAGGTTCTGCAGGGTCTTGGGCAGCTTGGACATGTCTTCACTCCGTCAGGTTGTCATCCCGGGCTTGACCCGGGATCCACGCAGGCATGGATGCCGGATCAAGTCCGGCATGACTGGGTTTGTTGTTCAGAAAGCTTCAAGGGCCAGCGCGGTCACGCTGTCGGCGCCTTCCACGATGCTGTCGCGGATGCCGGGCGCCTTGGCCAGAATATGGTCCGCATAGAAGCGCGCGGTTGTCACCTTGGCGTCCATGAAGGCCTTTTCCTCGCCCTGGGCTGACAGTTCCTCGGCCACCAGCAGCGCGCGCGCCAGCTGCCAGCCGGCCACCAGGTTGCCCGCGAGCATGAGGTAAGGCACGCTGCCCGCGAACACGGCGTTGGGGCTGGCCTTCGTATTGCCGGCCACAAAGTCCACCACGTCCACAAAGGCTTCGCGCGCGGCCTTCAGGCGTTTGCCCACGGCCTGCGCCTGGGCGCTGCCCTTGGCAAGCTCAGTCTCGGTGGCCTCGATCTGCTTCGCAATGGCCTTGGCCGTCTGGCCACCGTCGCGGGCCGTCTTGCGGCCCACCAGGTCGTTGGCCTGGATGGCGGTCGTGCCTTCGTAGATGGTCAGGATCTTGGCGTCGCGGTAGTACTGGGCTGCGCCGGTTTCTTCAATGAAGCCCATGCCGCCATGCACCTGCACGCCCAGGGAAGTGACCTCCAGGCTCATCTCGGTGCTGTAGCCCTTGACCAGCGGCACCATGAACTCATAAAACGCGGCGTTCTGCTTGCGCACGTCGGCGTCGGGGTGATGGTGCGCGGCGTCATACGCTGCGGCGGCCACCGATGCCATGGCGCGACAACCTTCGGTGTAGGCGCGCATGGTCATCAGCATGCGCTTCACATCGGGGTGATGGATGATGGGCGCGCTGGCGTTGACGCTGCCGTCCACCGGGCGGCTTTGCACGCGGTCTTTGGCGTACTGCACGGCCTTCTGGTAGGCGCGCTCGGCCACCGCGATGCCCTGCACACCCACGGCGTAGCGCGCGGCGTTCATCATGATGAACATGTACTCAAGGCCCCGGTTTTCCTGGCCCACCAGGTAACCCACAGCGCCGCCGTTGTCGCCGTATTGCAATACTGCGGTAGGCGACGCCTTGATGCCCATCTTGTGCTCGATGCTCACGCAGTGCACGTCGTTGCGCGCGCCGAGCGAGCCGTCCTTGTTCACCATGAACTTCGGCACGACAAACAGGCTGATGCCCTTCACGCCCTCGGGCGCGCCCTGCACGCGGGCCAGCACCAGGTGGACGATGTTGTCCGCCATGTCGTGCTCGCCATAGGTGATGAAGATCTTGGTGCCAAAGATCTTGTACGTGCCGTCCGGCTGCGGCTCGGCGCGCGTGCGCACCAGCGCCAGGTCGCTGCCGGCCTGGGGCTCGGTCAGGTTCATGGTGCCGGTCCACTGGCCGCTGACCAGCTTTTCCAGGTACGTTGCCTTCAGCTCGTCGCTGCCGGCGGTCAGCAGCGCCTCGATGGCGCCGTCGCTGAGCAACGGGCACAGCGCAAAACTCATGTTGGCCGAATTGAGCATTTCACCGCATGCCGCGCCAATGGTCTTGGGCAAGCCCTGGCCGCCAAAGTCCACCGGGTGCTGCAGGCCCTGCCAGCCACCTTCTGCATACTGCTTGAACGCCGCCTTGAAGCCCGGCGTGGTGGTAACCACACCGTCCTTGAATGACGACGGATTGCGGTCACCGTCCCAGTTCAGCGGGGCAATCACGCCCTCGTTGAGCTTGGCGCATTCCTCGAGCACGGCTTGCGCCGTGTCGAAGCCGGCCTCTTCAAACGCAGGTATCTGCGCAATCTGGTCAATATTGGCCAGGTGCTTGATGTTGAAGAGCATGTCCTTCAACGGGGCGGTGTAGCTCATGGGTTTTGTCTCCGGTTTTGCCCCTTCCCCCGCTGGGGGAAGGTTGGGATGGGGGCTATCGCGCGCGTGCCCCCACCCCTGCCCTCCCCCATTGGGGGAGGGAGCTTTTACAGTGCGTTGACCAGCTCGGGCACGGCCGTGAACAGGTCGGCTTCGAGGCCGTAATCGGCCACGCTGAAGATCGGCGCTTCAGGGTCCTTGTTGATCGCCACGATCACTTTGGAATCCTTCATGCCGGCCAGGTGCTGGATGGCGCCCGAGATGCCCGCGGCCACATACAGCTGCGGCGCGACGATCTTGCCCGTCTGGCCCACCTGCCAGTCGTTGGGCGCGTAGCCTGCGTCCACCGCGGCGCGGCTGGCGCCCAGGGCGGCGCCCAGCTTGTCGGCCAGCGGCGTCATCACCTCGTTGAACTTCTCGGCACTGCCCAGGGCCCGGCCGCCCGAGACGATGATCTTGGCCGCCGTCAGCTCAGGCCGCTCGCTCTTGGCGATTTCGTTGCCTTCAAAGGTGCTCTTGCCGCTGTCTGCTGCTGCACCTGCGGTTTCCACCGCGGCGCTGCCGCCGGTGGCTGCCGCCGGGTCAAAGCCCGTGGTGCGCACGGTGATGACCTTGGTCGCATCGGTGGCCTGCACCGTGGCGATGGCGTTGCCCGCATAGATGGGGCGCTCAAAGGTGTCGGCGCCCAGCACCTTGGTGATGTCGCTGACCTGGCCCACATCCAGCTTGGCCGCCACGCGCGGGGCCACGTTCTTGCCGCTGGCCGTGGCCGGAAACAGGATGTGGCTGTAATTCGAAGCGATGGCCAGCACCTGCGCCGCCACGTTCTCAGCCAGGCCGTGGCCCAGATGGGCGCCATCGGCGTGGATGACCTTGGCAACGCCCGCAATCTGCGCGGCGGCGGCGGCTGCCGCGCCGGCGTTGTGCCCGGCCACCAGCACATGGACGTCGCCGCCACAGGCCGCGGCTGCGGTCACGGTGTTCAGGGTGGCGCCCTTGATGGACGCGTTGTCGTGTTCAGCAATAACCAGTGCAGCCATTTAGATCACCTTCGCTTCAGTTTTCAGCTTGGCCACCAGGGTGGCGACGTCCGGCACCTTGATGCCGGCCTTGCGGCCCGCAGGCTCGCTGACCTTCAGGGTCTTGATGCGCGGGGCCACGTCCACGCCCAGTTCCTCGGGCTTGAGCGTGTCCAGTTGCTTTTTCTTGGCCTTCATGATGTTGGGCAGCGTCACATAGCGCGGCTCGTTCAGGCGCAGGTCAGTGGTGATCACCGCCGGCAGGCTCAAGGAAAGGGTTTCCAGGCCGCCGTCCACTTCACGCGTGACCCTGGCTTTGCCATCAGCGACCTCGACCTTGGATGCAAACGTGGCTTGCGGCAGGTCGGCCAGCGCGGCCAGCATCTGGCCCGTCTGGTTGCAGTCATCATCAATGGCCTGCTTGCCCAGGATCACCAGGCCCGGTTGCTCCTTGTCCACCAGGGCCTTGAGCAGCTTGGCCACGGCCAGGGGCTGCAGTTCTTCAGACGTTTCGACCAGGATGGCGCGGTCCGCGCCGATGGCCATGGCCGTGCGCAGGGTTTCCTGGCACTGCGTGACGCCGCAGGACACGGCGATGACTTCGGTGGCGACGCCTTTTTCCTTCAGGCGTACGGCTTCTTCCACCGCGATTTCGTCAAACGGGTTCATGCTCATCTTGACGTTGGCAATGTCCACCCCGCTGCCGTCCGATTTGACTCGGACTTTCACGTTGTAGTCCACCACGCGCTTGACTGGGACGAGGACCTTCATGCTTGGCTGGCTCCAGAGTTGTTGAATTGACGTTAACGTAAACCTGACGATTCTATGCGGCGGTGCATCATCGAACTATCGGGGTGACGACAAGTAGGGGAATACAGAAAATAGAACGGTCGTTCTTTTTTGATTATAGGCCGCACACCCAGCGCCGTTAGGGGCAGTTGCCGAAATCAATGTCCGCCCCATGACAATTTGCCGACCGTGCGGTTGGTTAATTCGGGTAATTCATAGGACCACGTTGCACCACCCCGCCCTATAGTCACATTGGTTCAAAGATTCCAACCCCGCCGATTTGAGGAGCTCCCCATGCGCCGTTGCCTTATTGCCCTGGCCGCTGTTGCCGCCGCCACCGGATTCACCACCGCAGCCCAGGCCCAGACCGTGCTGACGGTCTCCAGCTGGCTGCCGCCCACCCACACGCTGAGCATGGCGCAAAAGGAATGGTGCGACCTGCTGGAAAAGAACACCACCGGCAAGATCAAGTGCAACATCCTGCCGCGCGGCGTGAGCCCTGCCCCCGGCACCATGGACGCCGTGAAGAACGGCCTGGCCGATGTGTCCTACACCGTGCATGGCTACACGCCGGGGCGCTTTGTGCTGACGCAGATGGCCGAGGTCCCCTTCCTGGGCGACAAGGCCGAGCCGCTGTCGGTGGCCTTTCACCGCGTGGCCAGCAAGCACCCCGAATTTGACGCCGAGCACCAGAAGGCCGGCGTGAAGCCGCTGGCGTATTTCACCCACGGCCCCGGCATCGTGTTCAACACCAAGCGCCCCATCACCAGGCCCGACGACCTGCAGGGGCTGAAGTTCCGCGTGGGTGGCGGCATGGTCAATGAAATCTCCAAGGCGCTGGCCATGAACGTCACGCTCAAGCCGGCCCCGGACTCCTACGAGCTGCTGTCCACCGGCGTGATGGATGGCACGCTGTTCCCCGCTGAATCCACCGACTCGTTCAAGATCGACAAGATCATCAAGCACGCCACGGTGTTTCCCGGCGGGCTGTACAACACCAGCTTCGTGTTCATGATGAACCCGGCCAAATACGACAAGATGAGCGCCGACGAAAAGAAAGCCATCGACGCCGTGTCGGGTGAAGTGGCCGCGCGCATCTTCGGCAAGGGCTGGGACCGCGTGGACGCTGCCGCCACCGAGAACATGAAGAAAAACGGCGTGGCCATCGTGCCGGCCAGCCCGGCGCTGATCAGCGAAGTGAAGATCCGCGTGAACAAGCTGGAGCGTGACTGGGCCGCCGCCGCCGAAGGCCGCGGACTGAAGAACGCCAGCGCCGTGCTGGCCGAGTTCCGCGCTGAAGCAGCCAAGCTGCAGAAGTAGGTTCCCCCCGAAGCGCCTGCGGCGCCTCCCCCCAGGGGGCGCCACCAGCGGCCCGGCGCAGCCGGTTCCGCGGTGGCACTGGAATGACATCGCGGAGACCTGAAGTTTGAAAAAAACCATAGAAACGGCGTGTGGCCTTGTTGCCGCGCTCGCGCTGTTCGGCATCATGGCGCTCACCTTTTTCGACGTGGGCGGGCGCAAGCTGCTGTCCAACTCGATCCCTGGCTCACTGGAGCTGACCGAGCTGCTGATGGTGGCGGTCATCTTCGCGGGGCTGCCGCTGGTGTCGCTCAAGGGCGAGCACATCGTGTTTGATTCGCTGGACAACGTATGGGGCCCGGTGGTGCGCAAGCTGGTCAAGCTGCTGGTCAACCTGCTGTGCGCCGCCGCCATGCTGGGCCTGGCCTGGCTGATGTGGAAGACCGGCAATGACTTTGCCGGCTCGGGCGAAACCACCGCGCAGCTGAAGATCCCCAAGTACCCCTTCATCTACGGCATGAGCGTGCTGTGCGCGCTGACCGGTCTGGTGCACCTGGCGCATGCCGTCACCGCGCCCGCGGAGCAGGACGGCGCCGAAGGGGGTGCGCTGTGACCGAAGCATTGCTGGGCTTCCTGGCCATCTTTGCGATGGCGCTGGTGCGCATTCCGCTGGCGTTTGCCATGGGCATCGTGGGCGTGGTGGGCATTGGCCTCACGCGTGGCTGGATGCCTTCATTCGCCAATGCGGCGCAGGTGGTGCACGAGACCGGCTTTGCCTACACGCTGTCGGTCATCCCGCTGTTCATCCTGATGGGCAATTTCGTGGCGCGCGCGGGGCTGGCGCACGAACTGTTCCACGCGGCCTACACCTTCATCGGCCACCGCCGCGGCGGCCTGGCGCACGCCACCATCGCCGCCTGCGCGGGCTTTGGTGCCATCTGTGGCTCGTCGATTGCGACCGCGGCCACCATGAGCAAGGTGGCCTACCCGTCGATGAAAAAGCTGGGCTACAGCGATTCGCTGTCCACCGGCGTGATTGCCGCGGGCGGCACGCTGGGCATCATGATCCCGCCGTCCACCATCATGGTGATCTACGGCATCGTGACCGAAACGCACATCGGCAAGCTGTTTGCGGCGGGCGTGCTGCCCGGCATCCTCACGGCGCTGCTGCTGATGGGTGCCGTGGTGATCGTCACCTCGCGTGACCCGGAACACGCGCCAGCGGGCGAGAAATTCACCTGGAGCGAACGCTGGGCCGCGCTGCGCGGCATCTGGGGCGTGCTGCTGCTGGTGGTGCTGGTGCTGGGCGGCATTTATGGCGGCGTGTTCACCGCGACCGAGGGCGCGGGCATCGGCGCGGCGGGTGCGTTCTTTTTTGCGCTGGGGCGCCGGGCGCTCACCTGGAAGATCCTGGGCGACGTGCTGATCGAATCGGCCCGCACCACGGCCATGCTGTTCACGCTGCTGATCGCGGCCACCATCTTCGCCAACTTCGTGAACTTCACCTCCATGCCCATGCAGCTGAAGGACACCATCACCCACCTGGGCCTGTCGCCCATCATGATCGTGGCGGCCATGATGGCGATCTATGTGCTGCTGGGCACGGTGATGGAAGAGCTCACCATGGTGCTGCTGACCATTCCGCTGTTCTTCCCCATCGTGATCCAGCTGGGCTTTGACCCGGTGTGGTTTGGCGTGCTGATCGTGATGGTGATCCAGATCGGGCTGATCTCGCCGCCCGTGGGCATGAACCTGTTCGTGCTGAACACCCTGCTGCCCAAGGTGGGCATCGGCACCATCTTCCGCGGCGTGTGGCCCTACGTGCTGGTGCAGATCATCACGCTGTGCATCCTGCTGTTCCTGCCGCAGATCAGCCTGTGGCTTCCGTCGATGATGAAGTAGGCTGCGCGCTGTATTGCAGCACCCGCTGCGGCGGGCGGATTTCAATGCCCGCATCGCGCAGGCCTTCAACGATGGCGATGTTGATCGCCGAGCGCAGGTTCAGCTGGCCGTTGGCCGGATCGCTGACCCAGAAATTCAGCGTGAACTGCAGGCCGTCAGGCGCGAACTCCGCCAGGAAGGCCACCGGCTCCGGTGATTTGAGCACCCGCGGCTGCGCCGCCGCGGCTTCGGTCAGCACGCGCTGCACCGTGGCCACGTCGCTGCCATAGCCCACCGTCACGTCGCTGGTGATGGAGAACTTCAGGTCGGCCTGCGACAGGTTTTCCACCCGCTGGGTGATCAAAAGCTCGTTGGGCACGATGGACTCGCGCCCGTTGTTGGCGCGCACCAGGGTGTAGCGCGTCTTGATGTCGGCGATGCGGCCCTCAAAGCCGTCCACCCGCACGTTGTCGCCAATACGCAGGGACCGCTCGAACAGGATGACAAAGCCGCTCACATAGTTGGCGGCCAGCTTCTGCAGGCCAAAGCCCAGGCCCACCCCCAGGGCGCCGCCCAGCACCGACAGTGCCGTGAGGTCCACCCCCACGGTGGACAGCGCAAACAGCAGGCCCACCAGCAGCAGCACCGCGCGGATCGCGTTGGACGCCACCTTGCGCAGCGAAAGGTCGCTCACCGTGTCCACCAGCACGCGCCGCTCCAGCGTGGCGGACACCCACAACGCCGCCACCAGCATCGCGCCAGACGACAGAACGCCCTGCACGATGCCCAGCACGCTGATCTTGTTCTTGCCGATGGCGAACTGGATGTCCTCCATCTCGCGCATCACATCGGGCAGCAGGCCCACGATCCACAGCACCGCGGCCATCCATGCCAGCCACGAGAACAGCCGCTCCACCAGCCGCGCAACGCCCGAGGCCGGGAACACGACCGTGGTCACGCGCGCCAGGAAGCGTATGCCCACCAGCGACACCAGCACCGGCACCGCAATGCTCAGCACGGGCACGACCTGGTAGTCGTCCACGATGCGCCGCGCGATCCAGGTCAGCGCCAGCGCCAGCAGCGGGAACAGCACGCCGTCAAACACCGCGCGGCCAAACCAGATGGAGTCCTTGGGCTGCTTGCGCCCCACCGCCCAGCAGATGCCAAAGGCCAGCGCCAGGCAACCCGCCAGCACCACCAACTCCAGTGCCACGCCCGGCTGGGCCAGGTCGCGCAACAGCTTGTCCAGTTCTGTCATGTGGATTTCTTCCAGGATGGTTCGCGCTTTTCAGTGAAGGCCTTCACGCCCTCTTGCGCGCTTGCGTCCATCATGTTCACGGCCATGGTCTGGCCGGCCAGCTGGTAGGCCGCATCGGTGCCCATTTCACGCTGGCGGTAAAACAGCGCCTTGCCCATGGCCAGGGCCACGCGGGGCTTGGCCAGGATGCTGGTGACCAGCTGTTCCACTTCGGCGTCCAGCTGCTGCGGCGCCACCGCGCGGTTGACCAGCCCGCGCGCCAGGGCCTGTTCGGCGCTGATGAAGTCGCCGGTGACCAGCATCTCCATGGCCTGCTTGGCCGGCACGTTGCGCAGCAGCGGCACGCTGGGGGTAGAACAGAACAGCCCGAAGTTCACGCCGCTGACCGCAAAGCGCGCGTCGGTGGACGCGACCGCCAGATCGCATTGCGCCACCAGCTGGCAGCCCGCCGCCGTGGCTATGCCCTGCACGCGTGCAATGACCGGCACCGGCAGTTTCTGGATGCTCAGCATCATGCGGCTGCACTGCGCAAACAGGCGCTGGTAATACGCCAGCTCGGGCGTAGCCACCATTTCCTTGAGGTTGTGGCCGGGGCAAAACGCCTTGCCCGCCGCGCCCAGCACCACGGCGCGGGCATCGTCGTCTTTGGCCACTTCATCCAGCGCCTGCTGCAACGCGTCCAGCATTTCCTCGCTGAGGGCGTTGAAATTCTGCGGACGGTTCATGGTGAGCGTCCATATGCCCCTTGCGTCCCGGTGTTGTATCAGTGCGTCGTTCATTGCGTGTCAAACATCCGCCAACTCCCGGATGTGCGCCTCCACGCTGCGCGCCAACGCGCTCAGGTTGTAGCCGCCTTCCAGGCACGAAACAATGCGGCCGCCTGCATGGCGCCGCGCCACGTCCTTGATGCGCGAGGTGATCCAGCTGTAGTCGGCCTCGGTCATGCCCAGCTGGCCCAGGTCGTCCTCGCGGTGGGCGTCAAAGCCCGCGCTGATGAAGATCATCTCGGGCTTGAAGGCGTCCAGCCGCGGCATCCAGGACGCCTCGATCATCTCGCGGATGTCCATGCCTCGCGTGTAGGCCGGCACCGGCAGATTGAGCATGTTCGGCGCCGGCTGGTCGATGCCCGTGTACGGGTAAAACGGGTGCTGGAAGATGCCCACCATCAGCACGCGCGGGTCGTTGCTCAGGATGTCCTCCGTGCCGTTGCCGTGGTGCACGTCAAAGTCCACCACCGCCACGCGCTTGAGGCCGTGGCGTTCCAGCGCATAGCGCGCCGCAATGGCCACGTTGTTCAGGAAGCAAAAGCCCATGGCCTTGTCACGGCAGGCATGGTGGCCGGGCGGGCGCACCGCGCAAAAGGCGTTCTCCAGCTCGCCGGCCATCACCGCGTCGGTGGCGGCCAGCGCCGCGCCCGCCGCGCGCAGCGACGCCGCCCAGGTATGGACGTTGATGGAGGTGTCCGGGTCGATCTGCGCGTGCGTGGGGCCGCCGGCGGCGATCTCGTCGGCCAGCTGGTCGCTCAGGCCGCGCAGGGCGGCCACATGCATGCGGCCATGGGCCAGCTCGATGTCGGTGAGCGATGCCTCGGGCGCCTCGCGCCGGTCCAGCGCGTCACCGACGCCGGTGACCAGCAGGCGGTCTTCAATGGCGTCCAGGCGCTCGGGGCATTCGGGGTGGCCCGGGCCCATTTCATGCTTCCAGCAGTCGCGGTGGGTGAAATATCCGGTGGCGCCCATGTTAAAAATTTTGATGTAACGTCATGCCATGGATGCACAACAAAAACTCAAGTCGCTTCTGAATCAGCTTAACACGGTGATCGTGGGCAAACCGGCCCAGGTCCAGGACTGCGTGGCCTGCCTGCTGGCCGGCGGCCACCTGCTGATAGAAGACGTGCCCGGGGTAGGCAAGACCACGCTGGCCCACGCGCTGTCGCGCGCCTTTGGCCTGCAGTTTTCGCGGGTGCAGTTCACCGCCGACCTGATGCCCAGCGACCTGTCGGGCGTGTCCATCTACGAGCGCGGCAAGGAGTCATTCGTCTTTCACCCCGGCCCGGTGTTTGCCCAGGTGCTGCTGGCCGACGAAATCAACCGCGCCAGCCCCAAGACCCAGAGCGCGCTGCTGGAAGCCATGGAAGAAAAGCAGGTCACCGTCGAAGGAGAAACCCGCCCGCTGCCCACGCCGTTCTTTGTGATTGCCACGCAGAACCCGCACGACCAGCTGGGCACCTTTGCCCTGCCCGAAAGTCAGCTGGACCGCTTCCTCATGCGCATCTCCCTGGGCTACCCCGACCGCGCCGCCGAGCGTGCCCTGCTCAACGGTGGCGACCGGCGCGACATGGTGGAAGCCCTGCCCCCGGTGCTGACACCGCCCGAGCTTTTACACCTGCAGCAGCAGGTGCTGACCATCCATGCGGCCGACCCGCTGCTCAACTACGTGCAGGACCTGATCGCGGCCACCCGATCGGGCCGCTGGTTTTTGCAGGGCCTGAGCCCGCGCGCGGGCATTGCGGTGGTGCGCGCCGCCAAGGCCCAGGCGCTGCTGGCCGGGCGCGACTATGTGGCACCGGACGACGTGCAGTCCATCCTGCCGCAGACCATTGCGCACCGGCTGGTGCCCACGGGCGACGCAGGGCGTGGGCCAGTAGAACAAGTGCGGGCCATGATCGAATCCGTGCCCCTGCCATGAACCTGGCGGCATTGAACCCGTTTGCCATCGCGCGGGGCCGCTTCAGGCAGTGGTGGCAGTCGCGCCTGCCGCTGTCTGACACCACCACGCTCACCCAGCGCAATGTGTACATCCTGCCCACCCGGCCTGGCTTCATGCTGGCAGCGACCATCATGGTGCTGCTGGTGGCCAGCATCAATTACCAACTCAACCTGGGCTACCTGCTGACCTTCCTGCTGGCGGGCAGCGCGGTGGTGGGCATGCATGTGTGCCACGGCACGCTGCGCGGGCTGACGATGCAGCTGGTGCCGCCGGATGCGCAGTTCATGGGCAGCAACGCCACCTTTGGCATCACGCTGGTCAATGCCCGGCGCGCGGCGCGCCACGGCATTGGCCTGGCCGTGCTGGACAGCACGCACCCCGACCACTGGACGTGGACCGACGTGCCCGGCCAGGGCCGCAGCACGGTGCAGGTAGCCTTTGCCCCCACGCAGCGCGGGCTGCAACGCCTGCCGGCGCTGACGGCCGAGACGCGCTTTCCGATGGGTACCTTTCGCGTGTGGACGGTGTGGCGCCCGGCCGCCCAGGTGCTGGTGTACCCCACGCCCGAGGCGCACCCCCCGCCCCTGCCGCCCGGCGAGCCGCGCACCGGCGGTGCGGCGGCCATGCGCACCCAGACCACCGGTGAATTTGACGGGGTGCGCGGCTACCGCCGGGGCGACCCGCTGAAGCTGGTGGTGTGGAAGCAGGTGGCGCGCAGCCAGGCCCGCGGCTCGGACGACCTGGTCAGCCGCGACACACAGCAGGCCCAGCGCTACGAGCTGTGGCTGGACTTTGCGCTGGCCGGCAACCTCGATACAGAACACAAGCTGTCGCGCCTGTGCGCCTGGGTGCTGCAGGCCGACAAGCTGGGCGTGGACTACGGCCTGCGCCTGCCGGGGCAAGAGATCAAACCGGCCAGCGGCGAGGCCCACAAACGCCGCTGCCTGGAGGCGCTGGCGCTGTGCTGAAAGCCGCCCTGCAAAAACTCAACGCCCTGCCGCGCGAAGGGCGCGACACGCTGTTTTTGCTGGCCGTGATCGGCTGGGTGGTGATGCCCCAGGCGGGCAACCTGCCCTGGTGGTGCACCGGCCTGACCGCCGGCGTGCTGCTGTGGCGCGGGCGGCTGGCCTGGACGTCGCGCCCGTTGCCCGGGCGCTGGTGGATCGCGGGCCTGCTGGTCGTCACCATCGGCGCCACGCTGTTGACCCACCGCACGTTGATGGGCCGCGACGCCGGCGTGACCATGATCGTGGTGCTGTTTGCCCTGAAAACCCTGGAGCTGCGCGCGCGCCGCGATGCGTTCGTGATTTTCTTCCTGGGCTTCTTCACGATGCTCACGAACTTCTTCTTCTCGCAGTCGCTGCTGACGGCCGCCGCCATGCTGGTGGCGCTGCTGGGGCTGCTGACGGCGCTGGTCAATGCCCACATGCCGGTGGGCAAGCCACCGCTGATGCAGGCCGCGCGCACCGCGGGTGGCATGGCGCTGGTGGGCGCGCCCATCATGGTGGTGCTGTTCCTGCTGTTCCCGCGGCTGGCGCCGCTGTGGGGCATACCGAGTGACGGCCTCACGGGGCGCAGCGGCCTGTCCAGCAGCATGCAGGTGGGCAACATCGCCAGCCTGGCGCTGGACGAAAGCATTGCGCTGCGCATCAGGTTTGACGGGCCGGTGCCCGCGCAGCAGGACATGTACTTTCGCGGGCCGGTGCTCACCCGTTTTGACGGTCGTGAATGGCAGCCGCTGCAGCCCCGGCTGGCCTCGCGCTTCACGCCCGGCTTCATGGGCTCGCCCCGGCTGGACGTGGGCGGCCAGCCGGTGCGCTACGAAGTGACGCTGGAGCCCAGCAACCGCCCCTGGCTCATGGTGCTGGACGCCACGCCGCGCAGCCCCCAGGTGCCGGGCATGAACACCCTGCTGACGCAGGACCTGCAATGGGTGACCGACCGGCCCGTGACCGACCTGCTGCGCTACCGGGCCGAAAGCTACCTGCAGTTTCGCCACGGCCCGGCCGGCACCGCCGGCGTGCTGCCGGAATACCGCGAGTTGCCGCCCGGCTTCAACCCCCGCACGCTGCAGCTGGCGCTGGACCTGCGGCGCGACCCGCGCTATGCCAATGCCGACACGCCCGCGCTGGTGCAGGGCGTGATGGACCTGCTGCGCAGCGGCGGCTACCAGTACACGCTGACCCCCGGCGTGTTTGGCCAGCACACGGCGGACGAATTCTGGTTTGACCGCAAGGCGGGCTTTTGCGAACACATTGCGTCGTCGTTCGTCATCCTGATGCGCGCACTGGACGTGCCCGCGCGCATCGTCACCGGCTACCAGGGCGGCGAGCGCAACAACGTGGACGGCTTCTGGACCATCCGCCAGGCCGACGCCCACGCCTGGGCTGAAGTCTGGATGGCCGGCAGCGGCTGGACGCGCGTGGACCCGACCTCGGCCGTGGCGCCGGGGCGCACTGGCGCGTTCGAGCGGCTGCGCGCACCGCAGGGCGCGGTGGCCGCCGCATTTGGCGCGGTGAACCCCACGCTGGCCGCCAGCCTGCGCGCCGCCTGGGAAGCGGTGAACAACAGCTGGAACCAGTGGGTGTTGAACTACACCCAGAGCAAACAGCTGGACCTGCTGAAGAACATCGGCTTCACCTCCCCCAGCTGGGAAGACCTGGCCTATGTGCTGCTGGGCCTGATCGTGGGCGTGGCGCTGTGCGGCGCGCTATGGACGCTGTGGGAACGCAGCCGGCATGACCCCTGGCTGCGCCTGCTGCGGCACGCGCAGCGCCGGCTGCAGCAGGCCGGCGCCGTAGTGCCCGCCAGCGCCCCGCCGCGTCAGACGGCGGCGGTGGCGCTGGCGCGGTTTGGCGATGCAGCGCAGGGCGTGGCCGACTGGCTGTTGCGCCTGGAAGCACACCGTTACGCGCCCCAGCCGCAGGCCAGCCTCGCTAAACTGCAACAGCAATACAAACAACTTGCCTGGCCCCAGTGAACCTTCGCCTTCTGCCTGCTATCGCCGCCCTCTGCATCACCGCCCTGGCCCTTCCAGGGCCTGCGCAGGCGGCCAAGACAAAACCCGCCCGCGCCAAACCCGCCAAGCTGGTCAAGACATCGCAGGCCGCCGTGCCCGCCGGCGCCGTGCTGTACGCCACCCGCGACGACGTGATGCGCCAGGCCGACGACATCGCCCAGCGCCGCGACCTGGACCCGGCCTGGGTGCGCCGCGCGCTGGGCGAGGCCCGCTACCTGCCCACCGTCGCGCGCCTGATGCAGCCGCCAGCCAAGGGATTCGTGAAAAACTGGCGCGTGTACCGCAGCCGGTTCATTGACCCGATCCGAATTGGCGCGGGCGTGCGCTTCTGGAATGCGAATGCCGACGCACTGGCGCGCGCCGAGCGTGAATACGGCGTGCCGGCCGAAATCATCGTGGGCATCATCGGCGTGGAAACGATCTACGGCCAGCAAATGGGCAGCTTCCGCGTGATCGACGCGCTGGCCACGCTGGCCTTCAACTTCCCCGCCAGCCACCCGCGCGCGGCCGAGCGCACGCAATTCTTCCGCGACGAGCTGGAACAGTTTTTGACGCTGCAAAACCGCCTGGGCACCGACCCATTGCTGCCCGTGGGCAGCTACGCCGGCGCCATGGGCATGCCGCAGTTCATGCCCAGCAGCCGGGTGAAATACGCGGTGGACTTTGACGGCGACGGCAGCATTGACCTGAGCGGCAACCCGGCCGACGTGATCGGCTCGGTGGCCAGCTATTTCAAGGCCTTCAACTGGCAGCCCGGCATGCCCACGCATTACCCCGTGCGGTTTGACCCAGCCAAGCTGGACATGGACGCCCTGATGGCGCCAGACATCCTGCCCACCTTCAGCGTGGCCAGCTTCACCGCCAAGGGCGCGGTGCTGGAAGGTGAAGCACTGAACCACCCCGGCCCGCTGGCGCTGGTGGAGCTGCAAAACGGCCCCGATGCGCCGGCACAGTATGTGGCGGGCACGGAAAACTTCTACGTGATCACCCGCTACAACTGGAGCAGCTACTACGCGATGTCGGTGATTGATTTGGGGCGGGAAGTGAAGGCGGCGGCGGGGCGGTAGATGCTTGCAGTAAACTGATTTGCGCAACAGCCGAAGCCACGGAGCAGACCATGCAAAACGCCCCCATCCCCCGAGTCAATCCGGCAGACGCACGCCGCTTTGCGGCGCTGAGCGCGGAAGACCAGCGGTTGGTTGAACTGCGCATGGCTGCGGAAATCGCGCGTCTGTCACGCCGACGCCCGCGCAAATCATTGGTTGCCCAGTTTGAACAGGCCAGCGCCACCATTGCCGCCAGCGGCCGAGCACCAGCCCTTGCCACCATCAAGCGCATGGTGAATGAGAGCCGTTGAACGCATCGTTGTAGATACCAACGTACTTGTCAGCGCCATCCTGGCGCCAGGATCGGTCCCAAAACAATGGGTGAGTTGGTGTCTGGAACATGCCGAACTCGTCTTTACCGACGAAACAGAGACCGAGTTTCTGGAGGTTGTGTCGCGCGACAAATTCAACCGGTTTGCGCCAGCACAGGCACGCATGGCCGCAGCTCTGGCCATTATTGGCTCATCGGCCCGTGCACAGGTCAGCCACATGGTGCAGGCTTGCAGGGACGCGCGGGACGACAAATTTCTGGATGCGGCGCTGGCGAGCCGCGCGAGCTTGCTCGTCTCGGGTGACAAAGACCTTCTGGCACTTCATCCATTTGAGGGCATTGCCATCGTTACCCCGGCGAAGGCATTGGCACTTCGACAGGCTACATAACGATAAAGGCGAGTTGTATCAGACTGACGACCCGTCTATCCGCTCAACTCCCCCAACCACCGCACGCCCACCGGCGTTTCAATCTCGGCCGCCAGCGTGCACGCAGCGCCTTCTGTCAGCACCACGCGCGGTGCGTCATCCAGCGCCATGTGCGCCAACACGGCGGCCACATCGTCGGGGCGCGGGTGCTGGATGTGCAGGCAGCGCAGCCGCAGACCCACATCGGGCAGGCGCGACGCCGGGTGAAAGTTGGTAGCGCGCTGGATGAGCAGCGGCGCAGCGCCTGACAGCGGCGGGTAACCGTCTGCAGTGGACGTCATCTGCCAGGTGAGGCCCTCACGTTCCATCTGCTCTACCACCCCGAGGGCGGGGCTGGCGCGGGCATGGATGTCATCGGTATTCGCCACCCAGGCGGCCAGACGCGCGGCGGACTGCGCCGTCACATTGTCCAGCCCGAACCAGCGGGGCCAGGCCACAGGCGGCGCATCGGGATCCATCGCCACCACCTCCAGATACACAGACGGGCCCAGCGACAGCAGCAGGTTGTGCGTGCCCATGTGACCTGCCCCCCACCAGCCATACCAGTCTGAAGTTAGTGAAGTCCGTCAACCACCAGGAGAATGACGGACATGAAGAAGAGCAGATTCAGCGAGGAACAGATCATTGGGTTCCTGCGGCAGGCCGAGGCCGGCATGCCGATCAAGGAGCTGTGCCGCAACGGCGGTTTCAGCGATGCGACGTTTTACAAGTGGCGCGCCAAGTTCGGCGGCATGCAGGTGTCTGAAGCGCAGCGTCTGCGCGAGCTCGAATCCGAGAACGCGAAGCTCAAGCGGTTGCTGGCCGAGGCGCACCTGGACATGCACGCGCTCAAGAGCGTTCTGGGGGTAAAGCGCTAGCCCCACAGGCCAGGCGCGAGGCGATCCGGATCATGGTCATCGAACACCATCTGTCCGAACGCCGCGCGTGCCGTCTTGTGGGGCTCTCCCGTGACAGCTATCGCCATCCGCCGCAGGTCGATGAGGCCACGCAGGATCTGCACGAGAAGATCGTGCAGATCGCGCACGTGCGCCGGCGCTTTGGCTACCGTCGTATCCACGACCTGCTGCGCCCGCAGTTTCCCGGGGTCAACCACAAACGCGTTTACCGCCTCTACCGGCAAGCCAACCTGGCTGTGCGCCGTCGCAAGAAGGGCAAGCGCCCCGTCAACGAACGTGTACCGCTGCAACTCGCTCGCACGGTCAACGAGGTCTGGAGCATGGATTTTGTGAGTGACAGCCTCTCAGGCGGGCGGCGTCTGAAGTACCTCACGGTGGCCGACGACTTCAGTCATGAGAGCGTGGACATCGCGGTGGACTTCGGCATCTCGGGCCAATACGTCACCCGCGTGCTGGACCGCGCTGCGCTGTTTCGAGGGTATCCGCAGGCTGTGCGAACAGACAACGGCCCAGAGTTCACCAGCCGGGC